>Ga0126338_10000380_pt1 | contig 23094 bp, 16 predicted proteins | sample OrbCmetagenome_2_FD_92529 | JGI IMG/M metagenome (GOLD analysis project Ga0126338, IMG submission 92529) | Coral microbial communities from Petempiche,Puerto Morelos, Mexico - Orbicella C C metagenome | ecosystem: Host-associated > Invertebrates > Cnidaria > Coral | place: Petempiche,Puerto... | reverse complement strand
CCCCCCCCCCCCCCCCTCCATCTCAAAAAATAATGATCTGTCCTAATAAACCAAGACCCATTTTTTCAGGTAAGAACTTAGAAGTTGATTGATAAGTCATTTCTGTTGTTACTTGACTTGGTAAATAGACCTCTATTTTTGCTTACTTGAGATTGAAAAATTCAAGTTGACAGTGAGTCTTTGACATGCCCAAGTTTATTCTATGTTCTTTGCTTGTTACTGAATTCAGTAGGATGTGACAAGCAGCAACAGAAATGTATTGTTTGACTGTGTTGATATATAGTTGCATTTTTGCAGGGAGATGAAGCAGACTGTATGTACTTTGTAGAGAGTGGAATGGGATCAATTAGGATACGCAATCAGGTATGGGTTTTCGGGACTACAATGTGTTTTACAGATGTAGTTTGTGTTTGCAAGTTCTCATAACCTATTCTAGTCAAAGTTTGATATAATTATTTAACAATTCTGACTTGACCACCTAGGATTATGGGGGTAAAACTGATTGAAGTTATAAACATGTTGAGGGATCAATAAATATTTGCATGTTTATTCCCTTATGTCTGGTTGGAGCCAAGTCAATATTTTAACCCATTGACTCCTGTGCCGGCCGTAACTGGCTGTGACGAGCCTTGGCCTTTCTTCCTCTTCTGACGTCATCACCTTTGACCAAAATTGGCATCTTCTATGCTCAACTTCTGCAGGAGGAAAAGAACTTTCCAATGATACCCAGATCAGAGTGTTAGGCCCAGTGGAGCCTGAGATGTGCACAAAAATGCTCAAAAAGTTGAGTGAAAATCTCAGAGCAAAATTTCATACCACTACACAGGCTACTCCATGGCAAAAATTGGCTGTCTCGATGATGCTTTCTCAGAATGTTTTATACTGGAAGCAAGCACAGTAGAAGGAGAAAAGGAGAAAAAGGAAAGGCAAAAAAAAAAATAATAATAAAATAAATATATAAATGAAAAGGTTGAAAAGCCTAAAGATGAGGTCACTTTCTCGTCCAAAAACAAAATTTTGATTTCTGCGCATGCCCGAGCAAAAATGTCGTAAAACGCAATGCTAGTGGAAAGAAAGACAAGCTGTCATGTTGCGAATGCCTTTTTGAGTAGATTGGAGCTAATTTCGCCCATATCCAGCCTGAAAATCTCCAAAATGTCCAAAAAATGCATTTTGGGCTGAAGCTCCAGGAGTTAATGGGTTAACAAATTGAAATTTTCCATGACTTCTGTGGAACATTTCAAAAATTCAAGATTAAAGGTTTTGTGCTTTGAATGTTTTTTCTTTTTATCTAGGACGACCCTACTGAGGAAGTGGAATTGACACAGTGCACTAAAGGAGGTTACTTTGGTGAACTGGCTCTTGTCACCCATAAACCACGTGCAGCCTCTGTGTATGCAGTTGGAGACCTTGTCTGTGCAGGTAGGATTAGGGAGTACTTGGGCAACTTTTTCTGCTGACTTCAGATTTTAGATTTCTTGGTAATATTAAATGCTCATGTAAGGTGCACAAACCCTGCTCTTGAACTGGCAAAGGGTGGGGGGGGGGTAGGGGTACACAATGACATAGGGGAGGGGGGTGTGGGTGTACTTCTATCTGATTTTACATCCTCTGAGGGCTTTGGTAAGTTATTAATATGGACAAGTTTGATTGGGGAAGGGCTTGGAAGCAGAAGATATTTTTCCTAGCAAGACAGACTGGCCTAGAACTGGAGTGAAGGGGGAGATGTAAGCTTACATGCTATTATTGCAATCCCTAATAGAACTAAATTTTTTTCCTAGTTCTCGATGTCCATGCATTTGAGAGACTTCTTGGCCCTTGCATGGATATTATGAAAAGAAGCATAGATGGCTATGAAGAGCAACTCAAGAAATTGGGTTTAGGACATGCTGAACTTCGGTGAATTTAAGATCTAAAGACCGTGATTTAAGAACTGTTTAAAGATGGCCTATTTTTAGACACAAAGAACATTTTAACATTTTACTTTCCCGATGCATCCATGCCGAAAAAGTTGTTTTGGTTTTAACTCTAAACGAGAAAATTGCTATTGCATTCATTTCGATCAGTTCTGTGTATTTATAAGTAAAAAAAAAATTGTTCCTATTGCAGTTAGCGTTTGCATTGAAAAAATAAATTGGATAATTTATTGTTTAATAAGTTACTTTCTTTATACGTGAGAGATAAGAATGCATTAGAGACGTTTATTACAATTGTGGCAACTTCAACTGTAAATAAAGCATATTTATTAAAAAAAATCAGTTTCTTTGGTGTTGTCTATGTGGTGACTGAATGGGGTCTTAATCATTAAGGCAGGGTCCATATTGACCCACTCTGCAGATTTCATATCATTCAGTTATGCAGTGGGTCAATCGATATGGACCCTGTCGTAATGATTAAGGCCCCAACCACAAATGAAAACGCATACTTTTTTTATGTGTTTTTGCCTATCATCCACACCAAAACACCCAAAAACACTGATGAAAACAGTGTTGAAGTAGAGCTGAAAATGCTCAGTTTCTAGTGTATAGGTGATAACAGAGGCTTTTGAAAACAGTGATGAAAGAAGAGTCAGATACTGTCATTTCCATCACTGTTTTCCGTGTTTTTTAGTGTGGAATGATAGGCAAAATGTATCAAAAAATATGCATTTTAGAATGAAAAAGAATTACTGTGGACAGGTGAAAAAGAAAAAAAACTGAAATGCTAGTGAGGTCAAAAATATGTTGCTTCATTTTCTTCGAAATGAAAACACTTTTGAAAATGCATTAGTGTGGTTGGGGCCTAATATTTAAAGCCAAATTTCCAACCCCTTAGGGGTTTTTGGTAAGGGGTAAGATATTGTGTTTCAAGTGGGTTCTTTAGCAAGATTCTACCACTATACGTTTTTCTTTTCATCGCTGTAGAATCAAATAAAACAGCTTACACAAGACAGGGTTTGCACGGGTCATGGAAAACCTGGAAAGTCATGGAATTTAAGCAAGGGTCATGGAAAGCCATCAAAAAGCAATATACTTTCTGAGAATAAAAAGGCAAAAAAAAAAAAAAGATTAAAAAAAATAACTGACGAATCAGAAATAGGCTTTAATTTCAGTACAAAAAGAGACAAGCATGTATTTTATCCATTATAATGCTGGAAAATATGTTAAATAAATGATTGTTTTGATACTACTGTGGAAAACTTGGAACGGTTATGGAAAAGGTCATGGAAAGTCATGAAATTTTGAAAGCTTAAAGAGTACAAACCCTGCCAGAGAGTAATAATTAAAAGAACTTGAGAAAAGTGCTTTCATACACAGGTAAAGTTAATCAACTTTTATTACAAAATCATTTGGAAATTAACATTAAATGAACATTTCATGTGTGTGCAAGAGTGCTTACCATTTAGCTGGAAAGTACTAGGTTGAAAGTCAAATGCATCAGAAAAGTTCTGGAAATCTCTCAACAAGTTGAAGCCAGGCTAGCCAAATTGTGGACTCCTTTTTTCACCGTTTGCTCATTTTTCCAGTTTTCAGATTCCCATCAGTGGAAAGCAACAAAAACTAAATTATTTATGGCAAAACAAAAAGTCCATCTTTTTTGCTTGGTCGGCTAATTTTGGGAATTCAGTGATCATTCCAGTCAGTTCTTTCCTACAAATGTAAAGCCACCCAAGTGTATTTTGCCCCAAACCTTTTGAAAGAAGAGTTTTCACACCAACTCTCATAATGGTGATAATACAATAATACATTTTATAGAGATTAAATAAACCCATTTCCTTACAAAAGGCAGAGTGCAATTTTACAAAGCTTGAATCAACTTAGATTTAAAATTCATTAGATCCAATTTATGTGTTGTTTTGAAAAACAGCACAGTGCCCGCACATATGGCAAGTTTCTCAATGATTTGTTTAATGCGAGCATAAATATTCATCTAAGGGCTATTTATATAATACGTAATGCGCGAACTCTGAAGTACATGTACAACAAAATAAAGAAAACATCAAAGACGTGTCAGTGTACAGTTTTACCAGAACACTTGCCACCAGCATTTCTCTAAACACCTTTGGTTTGATTTTTTACACAAGCACCGACTTATAAAATATTGAATGTCCTTGCATACAAACATCAGGTGAAGTTTTCCCATAAACAGGGTTACAAACTTGACCATCATTTATGCAGACTGAAGTGTCGCGACTGTACTGAGAACATCCAAAGCAAAGTAAGAACCCCGCTGTCGCTCTTAGAATGAACAAGAGATAACTGACTTCTCTTCACATTCTAGGAAAAACGCAACAGCAGGGCTTAACCTCAGCATCCTGATGCTGAAACATCGAAGCCAGACCGTTTAGTTGTTGCAAGTGTTGTGAAGACCTGTGAACAGAAAGTAAGAAACATGAAAAGAAGATATTTTGGCAATGTGTATGATATTTACATGAAAAAGCACCTTTCTCTTTTGCACCCCACTCAGGAGCAAAGCAGCTAATGAGTGCTACAACCCACGACAACAACAGCAGGTATTTGAATCATGAATTATTAAGCAGCATTTTTTTCAAAGATGCTCAGGCTCTGATACCCGAATGATTCAAATCCGGGAGGAGACAGTGGTATTGACTTCATTAGTTTAAAAATTAATGACTTTTTGGTTGTTGCAAGCGTTTCAAGATGAAAAGTGGTTGATGTGCTTTATCGAAAAGATCCCTCCCCTAAAAAAAACCTATTTGTCTTAGACCTCTCTGGACAAAGCTTCCAGGTGTTCAGTCTGTTGGGGAAAAAGGTGATTGAAAAATAGACGCTTTGAACGAGGAGCACCTTTCTTTTCCGTGTGCCATATATTGTGCTGCACTCAAACTGTCAAAACGCCTGGAAGAAGCTACTTTGGATTCAATTTCTGTGAAGTTTGTTTTTACATCATGATGATTTTCTTTACTCTCCTTACCTGGGTGTTTAAAAATGTATTCATATTGTTAGGAGGAAATAGCAGCTGACATAGCAATACTAACCTCTGACACAGTAGGGTGTATCCCTATAGTTCTATCAAAGTCTTTCTTGGTAGCTCCTAACTTGATAGCTACAGCATAGCCTTGTGTTATTTCACCAGCGTTTGGTCCAAGTATGTGCAAACCAACAACACGTTCCTAAAACAAAACGAAAGATTCATTTCCTACATGTAGTTCTGATCATTAGAGTAATACATATTCAAAATTTACAATTATTAGCATTTTGACGCCACACACATGAAATTATTTCAATCTTAATTTCATGGGTATACTATACATGTACCTTTTACACATTACACTTACGATTGAGTTTTGACTTGTTTAACTAATTTTTCACTTGTCACCAATTGATTACCCATACTAACTGCATTCAAAGTTGACCTGGAATGCCATGGTCCACAGTACTTACGTTATCACTTTTGTTGCACACCAACTTGGCATAACACCCTGCCATGTCTCTCTTTGCTACAGTGTACTCAAGAGGTTGGTAACTTGTGTGGTAAACTTCCACATTATCCTCCCCAAACTTGGCGTTGGCGTCCTCTTCAGACAAACCGATACAGCCATACTCCAGTGGCGTAAATACTGTTGTTGCAACATTAACATAGTCACACTGAAGGTAAAAAACAATACAGTTGGGTTACTTGCCTATAGGAGGATAAGTGACCTAACAGTTTGGTGTTGTGAGGAGAGGTTCAAATTGCGTACACTGTAGTTTGTGTTCTGTCTTGGGGCGTGGAGCTTTAAACTATCACTGACAGTACCTCTCTTCAGTTAGAAGTATAAATTATGAGGATTTGTTTATTGTTAACAGAAGCGACTCAACTAGAAATACTGAAGGGCTACCATAACTAGAGCACGGGTTTCATGAATGCTTTCAGCAGGAGGGTAGCTGCTTTACACAGACAGGCAAAACGATTTGAACTGAACTTCTTTGTAGGGAAAATTTTCCTCTAGCTGGTCAAACCAGGCAGGCAAAATCATCCTCATGGCCAGTCAACTTGCCCAGTGCTCAGACCTTAATTAAACCCCTGCTAGAGTGGACTAACCCCCCAGGAGGTGAAAAAGTACTCCCAGTCACTTCAAGTTAAGCTCCTCTTGTAGAAAAAAAGGGCAAAAACAGAGCAACTGGCAAAGGAAACATGCTGTTCCTTTGCCCTTTCGCTCAAATCAAGATCTCTCCTCTGTCATTCCTAGTTGCAGAAGAGAACAAACAGCAGCCTCATTCTTGTGGTCCTGGAAAAGAGTTCCACTTACAAGTTCATTACTGCCATTATACAGTCGCTGGGCCAGCAATCTTCCAGCCTGGATAGCAACTGGAGTTAGTTCAAGTTTGCCGTCTGCCATATCTCCTATGGCAAAAATGTTTGGTACACTGGATTGCTCATTGTCCCCAGCTATCACTTTTCCATTCCTGTAAGGAGAAGAATTTTGGTCAATACTTGATACAAAAGGGAATTTTTTGAAACATGCAATAGGCCACTCCCCCTTTGGGACTTGCATGCAGGAAATCAGTCCTGTGCACAATTCATACAACTACCACGATTACCTGCACGCCTCTCAGACAGGGAAAGCGGCATTTTGTCGCCACTGAAAAATAAGTTGCACAAGACCTTGCTTAGAGTAAAACCCTCTGAACTGATCCTGTCTTGATTGAAGGGAAACATTTTCATTGCATTATCACAGTGATATCTGACAACTTGATTCTACTTGGGAGTGAAAGGGTTAATCATCAATGAAATTCTAACAACTACTATCTAAACTAGTAGAGAGAATCTGTATGTTGAGCAATAACAAGCACTTACTTGGGATTAAGTTGGACTCCTGCATTCTCCAGTCCAATCCCTTGCGTGCATGGGTCTCTACCGATGGCAAACATCACCTGTTTGTAAACACAGTGAATAATAAATAATTGACAATATTTACAGAGGAAGCTACACCAGTCTTAGCTGGTTTTCATGCACATCCTCTATGTCAGTTTTTGTGAAGGAAGGAAAACCAGAGAACTCAGAGAGAAACTCTCGAAGCAAGGTGATAAGTTCCAACCTTTACCCAGTCTCTGTTTTTGCGTGAAATTTAAGACTGATGTAAGTTCTCTTTCAGTCAGTGAAACTAGCCAGCAGCCAGCTCTTAGCTACATACCAGCATGAACAGGTTACTGTTTTAAAAAAATAAAAATAAAATAATACATACTGTGTTACACTCAATCGATGTCTCCTCTCCAGTCTCCAACATCTTGTAATGAACTCTGAGCTTTCTTGGAGTTCCTTCTTCTATAAGTTCAACCTGAAAAGATGAAAAAAAAAAAAAAAATTTAAAAACAATTTTTAGTTAATCCCTAATTATCAGCTAGTGTGTACACATTGCAGGCCTTTAATGTTGCCCAACATTGTCTTCTTCAAGGTTGTCTCAAGAGAAACAGAACTCAAATATGTCTGACAATGATTTGCCTTGAATTCGACAGAAACAAGGGGCTAAACAAAACAGAGAGACTATCGCCCAGTAACGATTCAGAGGTATGACCCTAGAAATCAATCTAGTGTGCCAAGTGATTCCCTCATTGTGAAATATGACTGATATTGTCAGGGTGGACAATTAAAACAACAAAATTATCAATAATCAAGCATTGCACTTTTAAATTTCCAAAAAATATTAATAGTTAAATAATAACTGTAGGTGTTGAGACCCACTATCACACTCAGACTGCCTTCAAGTTCTCTGACCAAAACAAAACAAAAACAAAAGAAATAAAGAAATAAAATAAACAGATACTATCACATACCTTTGTAGGAATTGCTGGCCTTTTGATGTTTATGCCATGTGTTATCATATCATCCCCAATTTTTTCTGCCATTTGCTAAATGCAAAAAACATTTTGTTTGTCAATGATTTATTGCACAGATTATTGAATTAACTGTCAGATACTGTATAATATGGTTACTACTAATCAGAAACCAAGAATTCAGTCTATCTTTAATGGTCATATCATTACCTGATCAAAACCAAAAACCAAGAATTCAGTCTACCTTTTCACCTGATCAAAATCAGAAACCAAAAATTCGGTCTACTTTTGATAGTCATTACCTGATCAAAACCTCTTAAAAGAATTGATCGCACCAGAACAGTAACATCAAGACCGACTCCACGTAGGAATCCTGCGCACTCTAGAGCCACGTATGATGCCCCTACCACGACAGTCTCACCAGGACTGTGTTCTAGCGAGAACAAATCATCACTGCAAACAAAAATAAATATATCAAATAAATAAATAAACAAGCATGTTTATATTTAAATCAACAACATTGATGGAAAGATGATGGAAAGATGAATGATCCAATGATTATGAACTCAAATTTCTTGATACCCACCGGACTGAATTATAAGGCCTTATACAACCCCTGGCGTGACAAGGATAATGATGATGATGATGATGATGATGATGATGATGATGATGATGATGATGATAACAATAACTGAATTCTAACAATTCTTATTACTAATTACTGTGTCTGAGTAGAATTCTCTCAGATGCACGGGAGACTCATAATCAAAAATAATTCTGTTACCTGGTGATACCATATTCCTTTGCTCCAGGGATATCAGGGTAACGAGGCCGTAAACCAGTTGCGATAACAATGTGTTGTGTTGTCATCTCTGTTACCTTTCCTCTCTTGTCAACAGCCTGTTGATCACATAATCAACAACGTTATCATCGATGGTGGAATACACGTAACAACTAAAGTTAGATAAAATCTGAAACATTTCCTTCTCATACCAACATTTCAATCAAGTACCATTAATTAACAGAGCAAATTAAATCATCTCAGTACGAGATGCAAGTTGAGATCTTCAATACCTTGATTGTATGAGCATCTACAAGTTCCCCTGTTGCATTTTTGTATGTAACCTTTTTTTCCCTTAGTTCAGTTCTGTAGCCCCAGTTGAGTGAACCAATGTGATTCTAAAAGGACAAAAGGAAAGAAACATATGAAAGTGCAGCTTGTAGCAATAGCTTACAAAATTGTAAAGAATGGTGTTTGTTAGTGATAAATAACTAAACGACATCATAAGTTGATTGTTTACTTTTAGTTAACACTCTTCACATACTTGGACATTTTCTCTCATTGTGACCCAGTTGTGTTCCACTGAAAATGAAGAAGAAATTCAACAGGGTTATATTTCATTAGAAAAAATAAACTAGTTAAGCTAAAAAAAGAAAACACAATAAAGATGCTAAAGATAAAACAGCACTTACCTTTTGTATCAAAATTCCATCCATACATTCTAGCATCATCCAAGTCATGCCCTGGGGGAAATTGACAAAATTATTTTAAACAAGCACTTTGTAACAACCGTCAGGTTCTCATGCCCTGCGATATGAGTGGCAAAGCTGCTTCAGACAAGCTCACGAGTGATACCAGGCCTACGCCCTTGATTCCTCACTTGACTCTGGCAGCTTTTCCATTCAAGTCCAGTGTATGAGAGCATGCTCGCAAGCTATAACAATGAGTATGTTTTTGGTACAGTGTAGGTCTTTTTCAAATCTCACTCCTTGGGATCACACCAAGCAGTTTGGGAACTAATTCATGTATGCCAGTATATGTTATATCTGGCAGTATCTTTAACATACAGTGAGTATTGACAAATTATTTAAGGATTCTGTTTTGAGTGTTATGAAATTGTGCCTCAGCAGTTTAGTTATCATGCATCAAGACATACCTAGCAGGGCAGCTTGGTGCATAAGTTTCTTTGGAATACAACCAACATTGACGCATGTTCCTCCCAGACCTGAGGCAGACAACAACAGCATTGCTTAGTACTTACTAAAGACAAAATTATCCTGAATCTTATAAGATGATCAGAGAGGATTTTTGGTTAATTTGTGAGAATAAATGTTCTTAGAAAAAGAACTATGAAAATGGCTACTATAGACAATGGAGATTGCTTGGGTATTGACAATTTCAAATGTCAAGTAATTCCACCACTCAAAACTAACAGTAGCCAACCAGATATTCACTAGTAACAATTCAAATTTGGCTGACTGGTTCTAAAGTTCTGCTAACCTCTTTGACAAGGGAAAAATGACTATTCACAAAGGCTGTCAGGAAAATCAAACCAGGCACACATATTGTCATCTGTGTTTGAGTGATACAGTAATCAAAGGAAAATAGTACCAAATCTGACAAGTGGAGGTCTGGTGAGTTAAAATTTGTTTTTACTAGTAAAATCACTGTCACTATTGAGTAGCCAGTAGGCAAATGTGTTGAGACGTTAGTCTTAAGCCCTGAAAATCTCACAGTTAGAACCATATTGCAATTAAAGTTGACTGTACAAGATGGAGGAAACAAATTCCTCACCCCACGTTGTTCCAACTGGAGATGGTTTTACAAAATCAAGAACTGCTACTTTCTTTCCAAGGTTTGCAGCTTCCTTTAAAATAATAAAACAAAAACAAACAACAGTAATATTATCCATGTTAGTAAATGACAGGTTTTCAAGATTTCATGTGCTTGAAATTTACATAAAATATAAGTCAGACCAGTAGGTCTTGTTATACCTCCCAACTCAAATATGTTTTCTGACTAGCCTCACTAACTCCTAAGGGAAACAACAACTTGAACTTTCCACTCGCACATGATCAATTCATGCTCCTGAAATCATGGCAAACTTGTGTGCCACCTCGGCATCAAGCAAACAATTTTTTCACAGGCTTTTTTCTATTTTTGAGAAGGGAGGTATAACAAAACACTTAATGACTGGCCCTGTGGGAAACAGTGAGTTTTGTTTGTGCTTATTGAAAGTTAAGCTGTCTCCAAGGTGCTCCATTTTCTCAAAAAAATTTAATTGTCAACAATATCTCTTCACAAGGACTTGCATCTGTTTTTGCACCTTACTGAATAACTAAAGAGGCTATTGTATTCTAATCCTAAACACTGAATTTATTCCTCTTGTCCATTTCCTATAATTGGGAAAAATCACTATCATAAATGGCTTCAGAACGTTACCTTAGAGCAGGCAAGACCACCAGATCCACCGCCGATGACGACAAGATCATATGTGTAGTTCTCAGAAGGTGGCACAATCAAGTTCATCAGCTTGCCTTCTTCATGAAGTTTTATTGTGTCATCTGCTCCTCCGATGTGCTTCCCACGAATGAAGACATTTGGAACTGTTCTTTGTCCAGTAACCTCTTTCAGTTTTTCATGTATAGTGGTGCCATTGTCTGGAAGAAAAATGACAAAATTTGACGCATGTTGTCATCATAAACATCACTAGACTATGATGCACGCTCATGAATTCTGAGTTTAATTAGCACAACTTTGCTAGCTCAGCTGTAATGGCTGGTTGTGGTGACAGAAATTCTCAAGCTTGCAAGCAATAGTTCATGCCTAACACAGACATCACTTTTAAAAATTCCCTGCTTTTCCCTGATAAAAATCAAATTTCCCTGACCAAAAGAAAAAATACAAAACGCCAGATATAGTAACGGCTTCTAGTCTCCCCTCACAGCTGTCCTTTACATCCATCTATTAAGACTGACAAGTTTTCAACAAATTTTCCTTCTTTAGTGAGGAAAAATAGTCTTGAAATCAAATATTTCCTCCAGTCTTCAATGGTAATAAATCAGCCGTATTAAATTGTCAATTTTCCCCCTCGGTGCTAAAAAATGTCAATTTTCCCTGATTCACAATAACATTCCCTGACTTTTCCCTGACTTTGAAGAATATTTTTTTTCCCTGACCATTTGCTGACCTGTGACAACCCTTCAGTTGCATGGCAATGCAGAAAATTAATGTAAACAAAGGCAACATTATGAGTTTACTCTATCTACCTCTGGTTGTAACTTTCTTTATCTATTACTAACAGTTTTGAATATCTCCTTCAGAGAGTAACTGATTGAGCTTATCAAAGGTAGCAACTATATTTTAGCACAAATTCTCCCAGACTCGCTCTCATAATCTGTTATTTTATGCAATAACTGACCTGAAGCAGGTTTAATTATGCATAAAAATGATGGCTTGTTGTTTTACCTAATAAATCCATTTCCATGGCTGTAAATGTAACATTCATTGACTTGAAAAGTTCCTTCACCTGTCATGTGTGGAATAAAGTATCATCGTTAAAAGAATCCATAATTATACTATATTGATATCATTGACTCGACAACATATCTCAGACAGTAAATTGTAGACCTTTGTGCAGAAGTTTAAAAGGCAGGAAGTTTAAAAGGCAACAAAGATTTGAAAGTTGCAAAACAAAGGTTCATTATCATAACATTACCCTAATGGCATGTAATTAGAAGCAGGAGTATAACGGATATTGGGTGGCAGAAAGAGCTTCAGGACCATAGCCAGAGGGCAAATATTAATGTGGCAATATTAGAAAAAGAAAAACACAACTTTCTTATTCATTTACTGTTTTAATGCATAACATCTTACAAGAACGTGAGATAACTAATTTGTCTGTTACTAGCTACAAAGCTGTGCTTACAAGATATCTGTTGGCTAGTCAAATAAACAGATGTTTTGCTTCATTTGTTAGGAAATTTGAATAACAAAAACTAAATGTTTGTAAACACCATCTGATATCTTCCCTATAACAAGTGTAATATGATGGACGACAAGTTATCCCTTCCATGTAATTTTGATGCGAAATTTTAGCATCAATTAATAATTTTACATGTGACATTAGAAAATTGCCATGACAACATTTGGCATGAAATATGTTGATACACTGAACAAGTCAAAAACCCACGATTATAACTGTAATTTTTCACCTATGACATTAAAAGGTGATCAAATGGTATGCTTGTGAAATTTAGAAACAGTTTCACTCACATTTTGTCAAATCTCTAATACTTTCACTCCCATAAAGGCTCAGGAAATTATTAGAATTTTGACAAGATGCCTGTGAAATTATTCCCTAATTTCACTTGTTGCCATTTGATTACACACGTACGTGCAATCAATAGTGACAAGTGAAATTAGAAATGATGGAATTGACAATGTGGCAAGTTGTCAGCATATCCAAACTAATAAAATATTTCCAATTACGCAACTTGTTTACCTACATGTATAGTTAAGTAACAGCAAACTTTCACCTTATTTTATGAAACGTGAAAACCACTACAATCCAAAATCCAACATGAACCATTTTATTCACACATTTCTATTCCTGCGCGCAGATTTCTTACGAAAAGTTTTTCAAAGGTTATGTATAAACACACTCGAAAGTGTTTGCAGTAAAGTAAAGAAATAAGGTAGAGCGAATATCTGAATAATAATTGACATTGTATTCATAAAGAACACGAATGAGAGGAATTATATCGTAACATTTACTTAATCCGACAACAAGAAAGCTGTTAAGCTGATAGGAGTTGAAATTATAAGCCAAACTTGGCCGATTTCACAACAAAGGCGTTTGCTTGTCGATTCTGACGAAAATATTTGCTAGAAAATTCTAATTAAGAGCTGTGCATTTTCTGCCAAATAAAGATCCTGCTGTCACCTATACGCTTAAATATTCCTACGCCAGGCTATAACGGTACGTTTCATTGAGCTGTTTGGAGCAAGCTTCGATCGATATCGATGTCGTAAAAGAAAAAAAAATAGATCTCAGTAGTCCGATTATGCAATGCGTGCGTTCGGTGAAATTCCCCGGTTTCAGTTCTGCCTATTTGAATGCTGCTTATTTGAATACTGTTTTTCTTCGGATGTTGCTGTTACCTAACAAAATGAGGAACTCACCTTTTTGCAAAATGGACAGGTCGACTTGGAAAACACCATGACTGTGTTGTCTTTGATGTTCTGTTCTATCAAGTCTTTAATGGGCGCCATTTTGTTAGGAACTTCAGGCGAAGGCGTCCTTGCCCTCTTCAGGTTTGAAACTACAATACCAATGGTGGAAAAGAAGAAATTATTGGGACCAATAACATTTACTCCTGATCACACTGAGGGTATAGAGCGAGGATGTGACTGAGCATCTTCTTGAATGGCCGCAAGCCGGCTCCAATTCCGCTTTTATGCTGGTCACGTGTTGCTTCCCGTTTGGTTGGTTTAGCTATTTACCCAAGGTCAATATCACATAGCTGGGCTTCCTTGATAGGTCCGAAGCAGTTAGTTGAAAAACTCACCTCTTTTAGCTCGAAACCAATCAATTTGGCTCGATAAAAGACTGCTCTTCAGAACATGTGATATTTACTACGCGTACATGACGTCACGCGAGAAATTCTCGCGCGCGCGGGAAAGCGATCCTGTCGATTTCAACCAGGCCCAAAGGTTTCTTCTACCCCTGGGCTTCGACCTTCTTCGAGTTTGGTCGCAAAACAATACTATTTACAGATTTTCTCTGTCAGCTTCGGTTATTTTTTACCAACAAACACGACGAGCCGGCACATAAATTACAAGACTCCGCTTATTAGCAAAGCGGCAAAAAGTCTTGAAAAGATTTGAAAATATAATGAGTCACGCCATACGTCATGTAACCCTTGAAGTTTTCGCAATTCCCTAATAGGAACAGGAAAAAATAATAAAACCATTCCTTGTACGTGAATCCAGATTTTCCCTCTAGGAATCAAAGGTTCAAGTCACAAAATGTAGAGAGAAATAAATATTTTAACATTATTAATAATGAGACCTTAATTAATGGTCCTTAATGAATATCGACATGTGACAGATGTGGTCAGGCATTGATTACTGATGCAAAAAGTGCTTGAATAATTCTATCGATTTTCAAGGCTATATACGCAAATTCATTTGAAAGAATCGGTTTAACGAAATTCTTATTTCATTGGAGACTATTTTTCGACGTATTTCGTTTGTAGAGAAACAGCCTGGATGCAAATCTCGAAGCAATAGCAGACATAATAGGATTGAGCTAGACGAGTGAAAGCTGCCGCTAGTTCCCCGGAATTCATTGTTATCAATTACGCATGTCGAAGCAGGTTACCTTCCGTGCCTACGGCTATATCTTCTTCCATCGTTAATTCTGCTAGTGTTTCTTTATGAACTAGATTCAGTTGTATTTAAGAGGTTCCTTCAAGTTACTATTACATGCAGATTGGCCTGAAACGTGACTAGTGAAATCGCCAAGTCACGCTGAATGAGCACGCAAGGAGCATGACTATGCATAACGGAAAAAAACTGCAGCAACGTTAATTGTCGCGTTGGCGGATATGTACGTACAGGAAGTTTAAGTGTGTTAAATGCGAAACTTCCCTCGTAGAAAGAGTTGCCTTCCGCCTTTATTTTATGTGCGATTTCTGCCGCTGTCTCGAGTCTGAAGCCTTTCGGGAAAGAAGCGCGGGATTTTTTCTCAGCTCGATTACCAACCGCTTTTCGACGTAGACCTGACTTGAGAGAGCGGCGTCAATATCAAGCCTACAATATGACTACAATACCGGACAAAATTAGTTGGGATACTTGAGCTGGATCAGGCATCCAGCTCAAGCGTGAAAATTCCAAGTGTTTTCAATCCAGTACGTGACACCTTTTACTGAAGAAGCCCGAACGGCGAAACGTCTTTGGCCTGTACGAAGTTGGGCGTCGATAAAACCAGGAACAAGGGACATTCCGGAACATTCCGGAACATCGAATAATTACAATAATCATGAGAAATATGTAAAATTAAATTTTCAAAAATTAAATTAAACAAAATGCTCCGGGATGTTCTGTGTTCCTGGTTTTATCGAGGCCTAAGAAGTTTGCTCCCTCTACACAGACTATATAATTACTAATTACTAATTGTGTAATTTTACGTGCTTTGGAGCAGGTGCTTAAAAGGTTGGTGGAGCTGGGTGACAAATCTTATATAATCAAGAAACAAAAATACATACAAACAAAGTCAAATGTTGTTCAAAATATCTTTTATTAAATGCAAATAATGCATCCTGTAGGAGATCTAAAAAATTTAAATACTCTTGTTTTAAGTGAAGACATTTCACAAATATTTATTTCATTAAATTATGCCTGCTCCACAGTATTGAGATGAAAATTTGTTAAATATGTCATAAATATTTTAACCTAGCTGTAGAAAATAACTTACTAAAAAGCTACAGACATATTTCAGTAGAAAAGCTTTAAATAACAGCGAGAGTGCTTTTCACTTAATCACTTGAGCATCAAACTTAATTCTCATTTGCTTTAGTTTTGCACTGCCACAACAGAGACTTTTTGATTGGTTTTAAAATCTCACGAAACTCTCTCATCCAATCAGAAGAAAAATCAAAATCAATTTAATTGTGATTCGTTCATACACTTTTCCCTGCACTTGATGCCGTTCCTAAAGGTGATCGGCTGTAATCAATTTGGTTTTGGGTTTTTGATACTCAATTGAAAAGAGCTCAACAGGTCTACAATTCAGGGCACAAAATGCAGGAGAAAGTGTACAAGCGAGTCCAGTTACATAATTCAAAGCCAAAGCAAAGGTGAGTTTCAAATAAATGCCCAAGCATCTAATACCAGATAACAGTTATTCTACAAAGTGATATCATTGTGGTAAATAATCTAATTGCAATTTTACATTGAAGACTACAAGTATCTGCAGATGCTATCTAAATGATGGTTGCTGTGTTATTGTCTTGTTTAACACATAATCTGTAACTTTCTCCAGGAGTTCTATGGTGGGGCTTGTGAGAGGAAACTCTGATGACAGTTTCTTTTTCACAATTGGCTTTCTAATGTAATATCTGCAATATTTAAAATAACAATGAGAAAAAGTAGTGGTATAATTACGTTGAGAGTGGAGGTGCGGTGGCCTCACATGGTTAGTGCACTCAATACCAAATTGAGCAATTCCAGTTCAAGCCCTGGCCGGCGATATTGTGTTGTGTTAGCCTGCAGTACAGGTGGATTAGCGGGCTCTAGCACGATACACGAGCGCACACCAAGCGCGAGAATGAGCACGAAGCACAAGGCAAGATTTCTCTTGCATTGCGCTTTGTGCTCATTCTCACGCTTCACACGCGCTTGTGTATCGCACTAGAGCCCGCTAAGCCACCTGTACGGCAGGCTAGTGTTGTGTTTGTGGACAAGACACTTTACTCTCACAATGCCTCTCTCCACTCAGTTGTGAAATGGGTACGCTGGCAAATTTAATGCTGGGGGTAATGCTGTGATGTACTAACACTGACAATACCTGAATTCTTCAGCATATCCAACTCGGATCTGATTAGCTACCACTGTGCCATACTCCAGGAAATTCTTGAGCACGTAGAGCTGGCGGTAAAGAAGAACAGCATCGGCTGGAGAGAGATATTTACCAGAAGAGGACACTAAAGAAGTCAACCGCTCCATGACTCGCTCCACGAAAGCTTTCTGGAAATGAAAAGAGAAGAAAATAAAAATTTGACTATTGTAGATACAGTTTTTCTTGCCAATTCCAGGAAATAATTTTTCTTGTTTTCTTGTTTTACATGTAGTCTGTTCACAGACATTCTGTTTTCTATAATATTGTCACAGGTGCTAACAAAATGTAAACCATGGGGATCAAACAAGCATGAATTCAAGGGAATGCAGGGTGACAAAGAAAAAGAACATTATTAATATATTTTGCCCAACTTCCACTTGTTTCTATAATTAGTAGATACAGAAACATGGAAAAGGCTTAGAGTTCGAACTTAAGAAAAACCTCAGTGTTTTGCAATATTATTACGAGCTCACTGTTTGTTCTTGAGATTCCACGATCTTCATCAGCCAAAAAATGTTTAGAACATTATCCTCCACTGAGAAGCAATTGGCCTAAAATTGAAAGTTGAACATCAGTCTGCTGTTAAGTTAGTATCAATGGTATCTTGCATGTACATAAACAACAGCCCCCATTTGGCATGAACATATGCCTGGATATTTGTCTGCAAACATTATCTGTTCTGAGAAGAGAACAGTTTTCCCAGAGCAAAGCTTGAGGAAAATGGTGAGCTTCGAGGAACAGATAATGTCCAACATCAAATCAATATCTGACATATTTTCATTCCAATGGAGGCTATTGCGTTCATTATCCTTCAAATATTTATTGCAACACAAAAATTGGGGAATATCACTCATATATTCCCCCGTTATGCTGGGGCATATTCAGTCATGTGGTGTGTTTAGACCAATTATTGGGTGCAATCGAAAATATCTGATGAATTATAAGTTTTAATACATTATATGATTGACTATCTCTGCAAGTCGGCAACACAAGTAAAATCCTGCAATGTGATTGTCTACCTGAGTTCTCAAGTTCTCAAGCTTTTGTCAAGCAGGGATTGATATGCAAATGTGGCAATCACCTTGCTAGTTCAAAATGATTTTTGTACTTTCTTGTATACTCATTCACTCAACTAACCCTGAGAAAAGTGAAGGATTTTAAATTGGACTTACTAAGAACTTGTGGTGTAACGATTAATCGAATTCTCGATTAATTGCGATAATGACCGTTCGCTTCGATTCACAATTCTTTGATTCCATGTTTCGATTTTGGTTCGATTTTTTGCATACCTTTCCCAGAGTACTGCCCTCAGTGAGTTATATTGTGAAATCAGAATCCAGAAGTCTTTAAAATGTGCATTTTTGATTGATGAGTAAAGACGTTTGCAGTTCATGCACCATTTTGTGTTGCGTGGTAAAAATGTTGCCCTTCTACCACCCCTTGAGAATTTCCAAACAAGGCAAACCATGTGCGACATGCTCATTGTATCCTAAAATTGAGGGTTTAGGGCTGTATGTTGTTTACATTGTGTATCATGTTGTAAGAATTAAAAAACATTTAATATATTGCATAATCGAATTGAAATAATAGAAATCGAAAGGTAATAATCAAAATTGAATCGAATCACAAGGAATATGAATCGTTACACCCCTACTACAGTAAGAGCCCAAACTCTAACAGTACATTGTTACACCTTATCTTTCCTTCCCCTTGAATTAAAAATTATACATTCAACTTTTACCCAGATCTTACCTGATGGACAACACAAATCAGTTCAAACAAAAGGGATGTAGCACTGTCCAAAATTTCTTTCAATAATTTATCAGTCTGCAAATAAACAGGAAACAATAGAATGGTGTGAACTCTGGACACCACAGTGCAGTGATAAAGAACCCTCCAAAAAGGTCATGATGAAAGAGTTGTAGCCTGCATTAGTCATTTCATCGTCAGTAAAGAAATTCATGGGCAGAGTTGTTATTAACTAGAATGATATAGGTTTAGGGCTGTGCTTTAGAAGTGCCGGGGGCCATAGGCGACTAACTTTTGCCTTTGGGCAACTGGAAAAACTTACTTTTTTCATACAAGCTAAGTGCTGGGCACTCAGGATTTCATGTTACGAACCTTTGGGCTCCTCGTAATTTTTGTTAGGCCACAGTCTCAACGTTGATAAAAAATGGCCAACACGACAGAGGCAGGATAAAAAATCCAAGTGGTGGTGATGTGGAAAAAATATATATGCAATTGGGTAGATTAAACAGTCAGATTGCATGGATGTCAGTTCACTGAGCTGCACATGGAGCAGAAAAGTAATGATTACCTCTTCATCCCCACCACCAACAATGAACATGCCTCTGTCAGCCCCTGACAACAAGAGCTGTGCTGCAGGGGAGATAGTGGCTGCAGCAGCTTTCTGTGCTGTGGTTAAGGGATGAATCACTGTGGTCCTCAGAAGGTCCTTGATTGCCTGCCCCCTGAGAATGAAATAAATATAATTTAATATATTAACCAGGCGTGAGGTCAACAAGGCTGAATATTGCCAAAGATGCTTTAATTCTTTTGCCTGTTTATGGATATAGACATGTACCAGACACAGACACTGGGTCCACAATCAAGCAAAGAAAATGGCATAAAGAGCACATATCTTGGGAGACAAACCAGGCAATCCCAATTCAGCAAGAATTAACCTTTGATGCATGTAGCAAGATAGGGATTCCACAAGATAGCACTCAATTAAAAGACAGGGATTCGGCAAGATAGTGCAATCTTGCCAGCTTGGGTAGCCAATGACAGATTGAAATGTGCTAACCTTTCTCTTCACTAAATTTTGAACAGACAACATACATGTAACTCCTCAAAGCCAAACAGAGAAACTACACACTCAGACCTCGATCTGTGCAGCTACATGCATGTCATCAAAAAAACTCTAGAATTCCTCCTTTTGAAACTCAGATGGATGTGAGTGGTTATGGGAGGAGGGGGAAGACATCCATTTAGTTTGGTTAGGATGCTGGAGAAATAACTTTGTAAACATTGATCTGTAGACAGCATTTTTTTCAAATTAAACACTTTTGCTCAGAGATGCTGCATGCAATAAATGACAGTAACCTTCAACGTCATCTACAATAAACTACTGTATATTACTAATGACATTGTAGGTAACAGGGCTGTCAATAAGGGCCATAACTGGTAACCCCTGTTACGAATGAGCATGCTTTATGAGCCCTTGTTGTCAAGGGTGAACTTGGCTGTAGTTGATTTACAATTCATCGTTAAAGTAACAAACATTATTTGTTACGGGTGTGAAGATCAAGGCTACAGGCGAATCAAAACTCAATGACAGCGCTGGGTAAGCTAAACTGCAGACTGTTCAATGAATACAGATAGGTTCATTGCTTGCCGCATCCCTTTGTGCATTACTTTGTGCTTTGTCAGTCAGCTTAGAATAAACTACCCTGGAAGAATATACAAAGACTTACTTGTTTGCTTTGATGACCGTCAATTGTGTAGATAAAATGTCAGTCTCACGAAACAGGCATACAAATGTCTGTAATAGTACGACAACATAGCTGTAAAGAAAATATAATTACAACTTAAAAAAATATTACATCAAAAAAAGAATGGTTAACTAACTAAAGATACCAAGATGTTGTGAGATAGATGAATATGTTTGTAGAATGAAGGGTGGTAAGTCCATTTATTATAAATTTATTATATAGACAGGAGTGTTTTACTGGAAAATACACCACTCGAAAAATTCATATGAAACCACATCCAGAACTCGAGTGGCGCATTTTCCATATCCTCACTGGTGAAGACAGCGATGATTTCACTGATATCAAGTTTGTCTCTTAAATTGTACTTAGATTCGTTGGTATATGATCGAAACAAAGGGTTTTCAATAAGTTTTGAAATAGCTGTCTGAGCTAACTAAAGTAGGCAACAAACTGATGAATTTTTTTAATAATTCGAGTGAAAATACAGACAAAGTAGGCGGTGGTAAGAGGTGAATTCTGACAAAGTAGGCATCAAATTTCGCTGGTTGCCGGCTTCTAATGAAACCCCTGGAAACATTTTGAGGTCTTCCTTAAAGTCTTCAGCAATGTTTGGAAATCTTCAGAAATTTTCGGAAATGTTCGGTAACGTTCGTGTGACCTTCGGACAAGTTTTGGAGAATCTTCAAAAATTTTTGGAAAGTGGTCGGAAATCTTTGGAAAATCGTCAAATGCCACTCGAACATAAAATTCACATCTTCTCATGACAACATGTTGCAATAGGGGTAAATGTAGTTATAGTCCTTGAGCCTTCATGATTTTAAATAATTATTATCTAATAATCAATACCAACACTTACTCTAGTTCATCTTCTCTGTTGCTTCCTTTCTTTCGAGATGAACGGTTGGATGACTGAGGCATATATCGCTGAAGTTGACCAACCATGAACAGGAAGAGATCTGGGGACTAATTAACACCAAACAATAACATTTCTTCACTTGTAAAAGAGCAACTAAAAACACAATTGAACAATATTTTTTAGAAGTAATTTACAAAACAATTACACTGTCTATATACCTTAATTATATACATAAATTATAGCAATTATTGTTATAATTTATGTGCTATAACATTCTTTTCTCATATGAAGGCTTGATTTGGAGAATTTGCCCAAATGCCTTCACTTTTGTCTAGCAAGTTAAATTTAAAATGGAGCATAACTATCGTTCTTTCTTTTGCTATGGCAAAACGGACCATGAAGCATTTGCATCTGTTCATTGTTGTCGTTTTCTTTTTACCTTCCAGAAATATTTCTTTAAATTAAAGCTCTTTTCTGCTGCTGTAAAAAGTTCCTGAATTAAAACAAAGCTCTTTTCCATGATGTGAGATTGTAAGATTTCTTGCTTCAACTGGTTAAACAAGTGCAATAACTGTGAGCTGAAAAGAAGCAAAAAAACATTGGTCAACCTGATAGTGCTGAAAGTAGGGTTAAGTTCAGAATGATTTAATTTCTGTGGCTAGTTGAAGCTGATGTCTGTCAATCACCTACTGTACATGTAGGCTCTTGGCAGAAATCTGTTACATGTCCTTGTCATGACATGAAACAGATTTCTGTAAAAACTTTATCTACAACTGCACACCTTTATGTAAAACTTTAATACATACTGCCTACTTGGAAAATTTCTTTGTTCTTTTTGAGATGAACAGTTACTTTTTTTTTCATATGGACACAAGGACTGAAAGATTCTTAGACAGAAGTTCTGATACTCCCAAAGATTGCTACATGCAAACTCATCTAGTCTGAAGTGATTCTTGATCACAACTTCAGACTTCAATTGCCCTTTATACTGTGTGTACATGTACAAACAATCAGAGATTTCCTCATGAAATTATGGCTTCAGCTGATACAAAGTAAAACAGCCGTTGTGCATTAAATATTTACAGATTGCTCTCAACACCACACGGCTTGAGAAATTTTCACAGATGTTTGGGAACATAAACATGTGATCACTTTACTTTACTTAACCCTAATGACCAGGTGAAACAGGGGGAGAAAGGGATGGAAAACAAGGATAGAAGGAAGGGGAAGAGAGGAGGAATCATTTCCCCTAACCCTCCTCTATTTAAGCCTGCAACGCAGGCTGGTTTTTTTCCCTCTAACTGTATGACTTACTTGTCGACTTTGTTAGAACCTGTGGGTGAAGTAGGTGACGAGCTCCTTTTTCCAAAATGAAGAGTAGATTTCTGCAAGATAAACATTGATCAATATAAAGATGGACAAATTTAAGGATTACTTGTTTATGTAGTCAGATTTCTTGCAAGCAACAACATTGTGGAATTGCAGCTGTTTGTTTACTTGAAAACAAAGATTGATTAAGTCTGAACAAAAATAATAAAAATGGTTTGCTTTAAGACATCTCCCACTGGAAGATACTAACAGTG
>Ga0126338_10000378_pt1 | contig 23223 bp, 20 predicted proteins | sample OrbCmetagenome_2_FD_92529 | JGI IMG/M metagenome (GOLD analysis project Ga0126338, IMG submission 92529) | Coral microbial communities from Petempiche,Puerto Morelos, Mexico - Orbicella C C metagenome | ecosystem: Host-associated > Invertebrates > Cnidaria > Coral | place: Petempiche,Puerto... | reverse complement strand
GGGCGCACTTCCGGTTTCTTTAAATGCTAAAGGAAACGCGGTTTTTCATTAAATCCAGCCTTTTTCGACGAATTTCGATTAAAGCCAACGTTGGAAACATAGCTATGCATTCCTTTTTCGAAATCATGCTTTTTTCAGAAAATTACAAATTTTTCAATATTTTGAAATACTCTCGAAATCTGACCTTTTTGAAATAAAACAAAATCGATGCAAAGCGTAGTGAGCATTTGAATTAAAATATTAAATCAATGAAAAAAATCCCGATAAAGTAATTTGCCTGGGAGCCTTTGCATTTTTTCTGTATTAGTCACATGACCATGGGCGTGGCCTGATGACGTCATCAATAGTGTTACTGGTCATGAAAAAGCTAAAACACATGAAATAACTCTGAACTGGCTAAAAATGATGAGGTTATATGAGAATAAATTTTCCTTAGCAACGGCTCGAAAAGATCGGTTAATGGACCCTTAATGGGTCCTTAATCAAAACAAAAATGGTCGAACAATATGTATTACTTCCAAAGGCACCCCGCACTCTCACTGATTAGGTCATAGTTTTCTTGTAACAAGGATCCAAGTGTAGGCATTACTGATGAAGAATTCGCAAATCATGCCAACTCTATTGCATAACTTTAGCTATACTTCTCTTGTGCTCAAAAAGCTAAAAAGTCGCAGTCTCTGCAGTCAGTTTCTCAGAGCTATCGGTCATGAGCAGTAAAAGACTGACGTTTTACTTGGCTTGAGAGTGCAATTGTTTTCCTTAGGAACCGTCTCCGTGTCTTTCCCGATGCATGATATCCAAAAGTCAGTCCTGGCCATCTCCTGTCTGATCAGACAATGTATGTTCTGTAGACCCATCGGTGACTCATTCCCAGGGCCCTAATCTCCAGGCAACGAGTTTGACGTCATAGCCAGATGTCAAAAGTCTTCCAGTTTCCTCATTTCGGTGAAACGTTCGTTCGGCTCACAATTTCTTCGTCGTCTTATCACTGGTGTTTTCAGCAATTTTCACAGGTAAGTTGTGATAACCATGGAGATTTTATACGCCACCAACACTGATTTCAGAGCAGAAGTTTGTCCAATTTGAATCGTTGAATCGACCGGGTTGTTTTTCCGTGATGATACGGGATTTGCTGCCACTGTTTCAGCTCCACTCAACTGTTCTCTGTTAACTTCAACTTTCTGGCAGTTTTTTAATCTGTTTCTTAATGGAATTGTGCCACTGATATTGCTTTTAGACTTTCTCCCGAAGCAAATGCATTTGTTTGTGTTTTACCGTAATCCTTTCAATTTCTTTCTTCGTTCGATTATGTAAATATGTGCGCATTGTAACTGGAGTTGTCTTTGACGATGTATCTTCACTGGGAAGGCCTTGTAACAAAAACTTACCATGCATCTGAATTTCGGATGCGAATTAATTTGCTGGAGCCGAAAGGAAAGATCAATGCGGCTGTTCTCACAGGATAAATCTGGCGTGAGTGATGACGATCTGAACTGTCTAAATTTTCCAAGGCCGAATCAGTCGACCGAAAAGATTGCCTTTTGACAATCTCACATTTTTAAAACCCTACAAATTCTTCCATATACAAAACGATATTGTAACGTGCGGCTGGCAATATTCTGTGTTAGCTTCATGTTGTGTCTAGTTTAGGGTTGGTCCACACAATATGTGGGAGGCGTATACAAGTTTTAAGACTAATAAAGCTTCATGTACTAAGACGTAATTATGCAGGTGCTGATACCTCGCCTTATAGTTTCGACAGGTTTCATCCGTTTCATCAAGAATGAAATCTTATCGTAGTAGCAAGTCGCAATTTCCGTGAATCACGTAATTTTAAGGTTGGCGAATAAATAAATGGAATAATAACAAAAGTGCACAAGTTAGTAGGAAGATGCTAACAGGATGCATGGAGACACTTACACTCTGTGTACAATTTACACCCGAGAAGGCACGCGATGTTTTATACAAACTCAAAACTCAAGAAACAGCGGCCACGTTAACTTGTAGGAATGTACTCAAAAGTCCCTGTGCTCAGTAAAATTTTGACAAAAGCAAGCAATCACTGAGATGTAGCAGAAAAGCATGTTTTATACTTGACATGTACATGTTCAGAATAATGCATGTAACTGAAGTGCACATCCAATACAGACCAGGGACCCGTTTCTTGAAAGTCCCGGAAACTTTTCAGGCCCGCAAAACCATTTTTAGAGCTCATCTGTATGTTGAAACGGAGAAGTGAATACGCCTAAAACTTCTTGTGTGAAGGGAACCTCTGTTTATATTAAGAATATGTGAATAAAACAGCTCTGTAATCATAACGTTTAGGATTTTGCTATGGGTTTTCGAGTGCATCTTCGAGAAACGGGCCCCAGGGCCCAGTAGTTCGAAAGCTGGACAACGCTATCTGCCAGATAAATCACTATCCGATGGATAAGTGTTAGGAGTAGATAGTGATTTTCCCAGGATAGTGATTTATTCGGTGGATAGCATTATTCACCTTTCGAGCAACCTGGATAATCTTTTGAATTACGTTTAAAATTTGTACAGGTCATTAACCCATTGACTCCTGGAGCTTTTTGCCAAAAACACATTTTTGTACATTTTGGAGATTTTCAGGCTGGATATTCGCAAAATTAGCTCCAATCTCCTCAAAAAGGCATTTGCAACATGACAGCATGCCTTTCTTTCCAATAGCATAGCGTTTTACGACACTTTTGCTCGGGCATGCACAGAAATCAAAATTTTTAGGCTTTTTGATTTTTTTTTTTTTTTTTTCACCTTTCCTTTTTCTCGTTTTCTTTTCTTTTTGCTGCAGTGATTGACCTTCTACTGGGCTTGCTTCCAGTTTAAAACATTCTGAGAAAGCATCATTGAGACGGGCTATTTTTGCCATGGAGTAGCCATGTGTAGTTGCAGGAAATTTTGCTCTGAGTTTTTCACTCAACTTTTTGAGCATTTTTTTGTGCATATCTCAGGCTCCATTGGGTAGATCACTCTCATCTGGGTATCATTGGAAAGATCTTTTGCTCCTGCAGAAGTTGAGCATAGATGATGCCAATTTTGGTCAAAGGTGATGATGTCAGACGTGGAAGAAAGGTCATTAGGCTCGTCACGGCCAGTTATGGCCGACACAGGAGTCAATGGGTTAAATGGTGATGAGTAAAGTTAGGAAATAATTTTACATGCATTTTATCAAAATTCTTATCACTATTAGAATTTTGATAAAATGCAAATGAAAATATTTCTCAGTTTCACGAGTATAGGGTTATGATTAACCCCTACAAATTACCCTACTTACAATGGTGGGTTTTTTACTTGTTTATTGTATCAAACTTTTGTGCCATATGTGTAAAATTTTAAATCAATTCTGAAATTTCACACCAAAATGAAGGAGTTACGTGTATTTGTGAACTATGATATTGATTAAAGTGTATATTTCATCCTGATCGTCACCACTAGTCTTTTCTAGGCCTTACTAACAATGTGGTAAATGTACTTGTACAAAAAAGTTGTTTCACTCGGATAACCATTAAAAAGCTTACAAGTACAAAAGAGATGGCTATACTTTCTCACTTTGTCACTGTGTAAATATATGTTACTGTTTATTCTATTTCTCTGACAATGTCTCTTTTGAAATTTGTAGGTGCTGCCATTTTGTCCAGTTCATCTTGAGTAAACATGGCAGAAAATGGTATGTGCCCAACTAGAAAGAAATTAATATTTCCAAATTCGCAATTTATTAGCTACCCTGCAAGACAGAGATTCCATCTTCTTTCTGCTCGGTTAAAGATGAGAGGGAACTTCTGCTTGCAACCATCCAATCGTTTGATTGGCCGGCATCCTTATCTCATCTGATATGGCTGGATTTGAGAACAATTTGAGTATTTGTTATTAATAAATAAAGCTTTTTGGTACACTTCACCAGCATGTAAGGCAAGTTTGGTCAAACAGTGTTAAGATTCAACATAGTGTGGCATTCATGTACAGCAGATAAAAATGAATACTATACGGTACCAAACTAAGTTTGTCATTTATACATTTATTTATAGAAAGAAGCCAGTGATATTGACACATTCAGTTATTATTCTGTGACTTATATGATGTATTTTTGCACCCAAGAAAACAAACTTACTTAAACAATAGAGTGTTTCTGCTCAGGAACTATCGGCTGATAGTTGCCCCGCGGAAATTTAATTTGATGTTCTTAAAACAAATATTTGCCCGAGAAGCGAATGCTAGTTTTAAGAACATCAAATTTTTAAGGGGCAACTATGAGACTGATAGTTCCGAGACATGAACACTCTATTGTATTTACTGTTCACCACTAAATTTTCTTCTGTGCGCCAGTACAAAAATCATATTTTTCAACTTTTTTAGATGAAGGCCGTGAAAGCCAAATGTCAAATTTGACAAAGAAAACAAACAAAAACCCTTCAAAGACAATTTCAATTGTTTACCTTCTATAAGCCCGCTTGTTTACAGAAATATTTTCACGGACAAGTACTATCCATCTGGGTATTTTCCTCGGACTGGCACTATGGGCTGATAGTGTCTCTACGGATGAACACTATCGCGTCACGTGATCAATTTAAACCAATAAGAATCGGAGAAAATTTAGTGATAACTATAATCATTATATAACACCTAATGTACAACATTCTTTTCTGGCTTTATTGGGAATGCACTTACTACAGTGGCATTGTTTGTAACAATTAACACTCGCACCCTCAGTCCATCCCTCAGTAGACTTTTTTAGACTTGGAGTAAAAGAGATAGTTGGCTCTGGCCCAGATGTCAATGTCTGTCTCACAGAGAGTTGACAGTGTTACTCAAATGGCAATGATGTGAAGTTTATATGAAATAATTCATATATGAACTGCGGTTGTAGATGAAAGTGAAGAATGATCATCGCAGTTAATTTTCCAATTTTAAGCAATTGGAAAGAAGAAGCCTGAAAAAAATCAGGGCTTCAACGGGATTCGAACCCATGACCTCCACGATACCAGTGCGATGCTCTACCAACTGAGCTATGAAGCCACACATTGGGAGTGAGGTCAATTAATTGAGTTCATATATGGCAATGTTAGAGTGTATAAAATAAATTAATTTCAATGTAATGAAAGTAATTAATGTAATTAATTTAATTTGTTATTTTTATTTTATTGTCTGTCTAGATTCCAAGCCTCCACCATATGCACCTCCACCATACCCTGGTCTGGCAGATCCATCAGCCCAACCCCAGTACCCTCCTCCAGGGCAGGGTTATGGCTGGAGTCAACCACCAACTTCTTTCCTAGGTCAACATCAACAACCCTATGCAGGTGCTCCCCCAGTGACCCATCCTCCAGCCCTGGGAGGTGCAGCATCAGACAAGCCAGCAGGCTACCCAGTTCAGCCTGGTTATCCTGGGCAACCTCCTCAGCAACCTGGTTATCCTGCACAGCCTGGTTACCCAGGGTACCCAGGCTATCAGCAAGGTTATCAAGGCTATCAGGGTTATCAACCTGGCCCGATGACAACACAGACCAGCTCAGTCACAGTAGTGGTGTGTAATTGTGTTGTTTTTGTTGATCTTGTTGTGGTTTGTTTGCTTTGTTTTGCTTGCTTGAATATGACTTTGCACAGGGATTTTTCAGGCTTAGGAATTTTTCAGGCCAAGTTGAAATTTATGTCCAAACTCCATAAAGCTTTTAACTGTTATTATATGTAACATCTGTGCTGGATACAACTAGTTCTTTTTAGCAATGCTTGGCTCTGTGATCAATGCACAATAAGATGGGTTTTGAAATAGTATGGAAAGGTTCTTCATGTATGTACCTTCAAACTAATCATGCCTACATATATGTGAGTGTAGCTCTGAGTCCATTTTCATCATCTTTTAATTATTTTTTTCTCCATGACCATTCCTCTGCAGGGAGGCATGGGACCTAGTGTTATCGTGGCTCCTCAGATAGCTCCTCCTGATTATTGTGGCCTGGCCTGGTTTGCTTGCCTTTTCTGCTTTGCACCAACAGGAATTTGTGCTATTCTAAAGTCCACTGAGGTAAGAGGCAATGGATACTTTACTAGATTATTAAAAACTGGAATGCAATGTCCGCAACAGTGTTTTTATACTGTATTTCTCTAAATTATAGAAATCAGTTAAGTGGAAAAATTGTATAGCCCAATTAACATGTCAGTAGGCACAAACATGTTTATAAAATGGAAAACTGGACAACTTCATAAATTTATCCTTTGTCTGTACTAAATTAAAGTTTCAAAATTGAGTCTGAGTGTAACATTCGCAATGGTGGATACTCTGTTGATAAACCATTAGTGTTATTATTATTATCATTATTATTGTTATGATTGTTATTGTTCTTGTTCTTGTTATTATGATTATAACTGGATCATTGGATAATGATATTCGAGAGTTTTCATTGGCTTTAAGCCATTCTGGGTGATGAGCCTTACTTAGCCACTATACCATGCTCTACAAATATAGTATGTGTATGAGTGATTTTGGGGGGGCATTTTTATTTTTATTTTAGTTTACTTTCTATGTTTTGGAGGCATTTTTAATAAGACAATTATTCCATCCACGCCTGTTGGATATGGGATAATTATAGCCAACTCAGCACTACGTGCCTCGTTACCTATTTTCCATCTCATATCCATCACATGCTCATGAAATAACTGTTAAATATCTAAGGGTATTGTAAAAAATGATAAAAAGGGCTGAGAGAAGTCATTGTCAATCTAGCTCCTTGTCAGGGAAATTCTAAATTTCTTGTCAAATCCTAGCAAAACCTGGGGAATGGTATTTGGGGGGTGGTGTGGGTTTTTTTTTTGTTGTTGTTCTCTTCAAATAGCAGACAACCATGTCGAAAGATAAACATATCACCTGTGAGGTGCAATGATCTTGTCTTTGTTTTTCAGACTCGTCAAGCTATTAACCGGGGAGACTTGATGACTGCCAACCAGCTGAGCTTGGAGACCAGGAAGTTGGCAAACATGACGATCGGCATTGGAATCACCATATTTGTTGTTAGCGCTATTATCCGCTTTGCACTTATGGCAGTTTACTAACAATGTGTTTAATATTTTCCATGTTTACATGGATCAAAACTTTTTATTTTACTCCACGACTATCGATCAAACTTACATGCAATTAACTTGCTTTGTATGTTTGATGGATGTTTGTTAGCTTAAGGAGACATTTTTGAAGTAAGTTTTCACACATGCTAAATGGAAACCTCCAAAAGTCTACTTTTATGTGCCTAGCTTGTACCTATTTCACTATCCTAATGATTTAACGGGGTAATTTTGTAGGTTTACATTGTATTATCTAGAGCTGGCAGAGCTGTTATACATGTAGTTTACCAAGCAGTTACGCAACTGTACAATGAAGATACACTTGATAGGTTTGAATAGAATATACATGTAAGTTAGATTTAATCCTTCTAATTCTCCTGACTGTTGCCATGATATTTTGCTTGTCTCCTGGTGAGAATTAACATGTAAGCTGGAAAACACGTTTTCTTTTTGTTATCATTTAGACTTGACTGATGGAAGCTTGTGGTACACTACAGCTGAAATGTTTCTTTTTGGGGGGGGGGGGGGGGTACTTTTCTCTGACTGACTGCAGGTGGATCTTTGTTTACACATTTTTTTCGTTGGCATTATGAGATTTCTTTTTCTAAATTTGTAAAGACTTAAAAGTCAAGTAGGTTTGCAAAAGCTGCATTTGAGATATAACTTGAAAATTATCACCATTTTAGAGTACATTTATATCAGTTTGTCTTTTCGTTTTTTTGGTTGTGCTTATTACACCAAATGTAAACAATGACGTCATAAAACATCCACCAAAACTGTTCTTAGTTATTATGAATAACTATTTGCATAGATTACAGCTATATATATCAGTATGTGTAACTACAGTTAGAAAGCAAGTTACAGAACATACCTCGGCCAACTGGATGTACCAAGTTGAGCATAGCAGCCAGGGGTAGTCTCTCCTGGCTGTATGATTCTGGCTCAACAGAATACAAGAAAATAAACGTCTGCAAAGCAATCACTTTTTTTTCCTTTTTGGCCTTGTAGCTCAGTGGTAGAGCAGCGGAAGGTCCATTCCGAGGTCGTGGGTTCAAATCCCTCCTTGGCCAAAATTCAGTTTCCTTACTACACTATATGTAGGATCAAAAGGATTCATAAATTGTTTGGAGCGTATTCTCCAGTTCCAATTCTTCTAGAGAAAAGGGAGATTGTTTTGCAGTTGATACAGAGTAGTCACCAGGGGAAGATGTTAGCCATAATGAAAATGTGTGTTCATGTCTGCCCCTGACCTTTTGGCAATTTATACAATTGACTTTTCATTCCTCTGTAGAAGGGCTCTTTCATTGTTAAAATAGTAGGGGAAAAAAACCTCTTCATATGACTGTTAGTTTTAAAAAGTTTTTACATTACGTGAGTGTAGGCACAGGCTGACGTGTATCAAGATACATGGCATACTTGTGGTACAGGATTTCAGTTGTTTTTTTGTTTTGTTTTTTTTAACCTAGTCACTTAATGAACTTACAGAACTGAATAATGGTCAGTCCATCCCAGTACAGAACTCACTATAAACTAGCTAGCAAGATTGAGCGGTTCTTGTATGTTGAATAAGTATTTGTAATAAATTAACGTATAGCATCATTTACTGTGTTTCGGTTATTGTTGTTGGCAGTCGTGGGGGGGAAAGGGGGGGGGGGAGCGAAGGCACTTAAAGGAACTTGTCTGTCTCCAAAGGTTTTCTTTGCCTCGCCAATTTCTACATCTCCATTTTCATAAGTTCATTCTGTAACATCTTAAAACCTCACGCCAAGTGAAAACTGTCAAATAACAACTTATTAAAACACTGAATGAATCTAAAAGAACTTCGTAAAAACGAATTTGATAGATTTAATTTGAGCCACACTCGAGTTATTAGTGCTAATTTATTACTTAAAAAGATTATTAAGTTTTCTTGCAAGCAAACTACAAAACAAGAAAACGTAAGACACAACCTGGCTCAGATTGTAAAACAAGGGGGTACTGTTTTAGTACTGTTGCTGGAAGCGGAAAGATTCGGCACACACTGCCACACACCAACCATTTTGGATAAACAGATGAGGGTTCGTAAAGAGAAATACTGTGTTGAAAATACCGAGTGTGGTTATGTGAATCAAGGGTAGAAATGCAAAGCTGAAAAAGAATGGGGGAACTTATGGGTTGTTATAATACAAAAGTTTCAAATTACAGTAACTTAACAACTAACTGCGATGAACCTTTCTTTTCTATACAAAGACGCTTAAGTCTTTTCTATTCCTTTTTCCTCGACCTACAGCAACACATACGCTACTGACTTGTAGAAAACTTCAATGCCTACTTTAGTACACAGAGGCTTTTCCAACATTCTACATCCTTGAAAGCGTGGGATAAAAACTGAACCGATAGTTCACAGTCAAACGTCTGTAGCAGAGAGCGTCGAGAGTTCTGTGGGTCCGTTTTTAAAATACCGTACGAAATGCCAATTCTACACACAAAAACCAAGTTTATAGATTCTGGGCATACATGTTATGGATAAGAAACTGTTAACCATGTGCCGAAAGTGATGGAAAATTAACTTCGCTTTTGCGTTACAATACAAATTGCACGCCATTTATTTACAAAACCTAAGAAACAAGCTCGACTCCTCGCATCACGTAAAATAACTCGGACTTGTCTTTACTGTGTTCTATCCTCCTGATTGCGCAGCAGGTGGCGCATTTCCGTTAAGCGTCTTTCAAGGTAGGCAGACTGATCACAAAGCTTGTGGTGAAGGTTACTCATGGCTGCCAGAGTTTAAGCTGTCCATCTTCACTGTACGTAGAGATGAGATTGTTGTGTGGGTGATGTTCGACGCCTATCACATCCTTGTCATGAACCTTAAATACAGAGACCAGTAAAAAAAACTCAGTTACGTTTGTGTAGGATTTCTTTGCCAAACAAGTGGCATGTCCCCAGACTTCTCTTCTTTGTTGTCTTAGTTGGAGTGCTGTTAAACGCAGGACACGGCAAGACAAGGCTTATGCACCACTCTTAATAACAAAAAACTAGAAAGTAAGAAATATCTCTTCGACGCAAAGAAAATATTGAGCATTTAGTAGGCCAAAAAAAACCGAGAAACGGCGTTGATATTTAGGAAATGGAAAACATGTACCGTGTTTCTATCGAGTTTCTATCGAGTGCTATGGTATTAGATTAAAGAAGTACTACCCTTAAAAAAAGGAAAAAAAAAAAAAAAAAAAAAAAACCGGCAGTCACACGCAAATCACACTTAAGGTGGCTCCATAGGGTAATCATTTATTTATGACAAGTCTTAGTCTTGAATGCTGTTTTTGCATTCGTTTTTGCACCCAGTCCTCTCAAACTCACTACATGTAGTAAGCAATGATTAAATAGTGTTTTACTATCATGTCCGTTAAAATTTTGGGTTTTAGTCTTGAATTATAAATGCTCAAACAAAAGTGTTTTTTTTTTTAATTTTTTTATGGCTATATTTGCGATTTTCTTGAATTTCCTTCGGTGAAATCTTCCAAAATTTTCACAGCATATCGCATCCTGTGGGATACGAATCTCAAACACGACAAAAGTACGGTTTGTGCAGGCAGTTTTTTCGATTTTTGCAAATTTATGTCTTTTACCGCTGCGAAAAAACTGGTCTGAGAGATTTCCCTGAAAAACGAGCTTCGACTAAAGTAAAATATTTACTACCAGTCTGCCAAATTTTACGGAATTTCACCGAAGAAAGCGCGAGAAAATTCACTGTCAGTTTTGCTTTTTGTACTCATGTTGACTGCGTCATAAAATATCGAAAAACACTGACATTTTCCTTCGAGCGCGCGCAGATTACTTGAGCTGGCGTCCTAAGCGCGCGTGCGATCGTAAAACTATAGGGAGGCACCTTAAACCGCTTTACAATATGTCATACTGGGCAAGTAAACATACCTGCAAAGACTGTTCTAGTTTTCCTGTCATGGTACTAAAACAGTACATGACCATGTCCTCTCCTACACAGTAAACCCATTCTCCCCTCGGGGAGAGGGTACAACACACAAAGTCACCACCGTCTCTTTTACCACTGGTGAAGCTGCGCACAATCTGAACACAGAAATACATATTCAATATATATGGGAGTCATGCGAAACAGGATTTGCAAAGAAGTCTAAATTGCTGGACTCCTTGAGTTTTAAATTCGTGGGGTTCTACGTTAGTGCATAACTGTATTGCGCTTTTATAAATGGGTAAAATGTAGAACAGGAATTGAGTGTTTCTCTTCACAGAGCGAGGAAATGTGCTTTGTTTTGGAAATAGATCTGGACATGACAGCTTCCCACCAGAAGTGAATCTCGGCATGGTTTTGTTCAATTTTAATGCTTGTTGTTGTGTTAACATCGGGTGGTGGCAGTTTTTTTTTATTGTTTGTTATTGCTGTTTGTTGCTGTTATTGTAGTCATTGTCGCCCTAATTGTCCCTACTGTTATTCTGTCTGTTGGTTGTGGCTGGTTCTCCCTCACCTGTCCCTGCATGTTCATGACGAGTACAGTGCTTGTTCTGTTGCACACCACAAACTGTTCAGGATTCCTCGGCATCACGTGAACTGAGTTCACCGTGATGTCAGTCGCAACGCTTCCTACTGATGGCTTAAACGTGTGAAGACACTCCGTCGTTTTTATATTCCAAAGCTGACAATAAAAAGAAAGTATAAGCATGAAATTATAAAAAGAAAGTGAAACTAATGTTCGGCTGTGGTAAGAAACAACCAAAGTTGTACACGGATGAGGCAGGCGTCCAAGTCAGTTTACAAGGGGCTTATCTGACTGGGTAATAAAGTACATTAGCAAACACAAGAAATTTCTCTCATCTCTCTCCAGTCCCGCTCGCAATTTCGCGCTCGCTTCAGACCCCTTTTGCGACGCAGCAGCCAAACAAACTCACGCACAAAACAGATTGTCGCAGTCTGGTTCGACGGCGATTAGAATAATTAATAAAAAAGTTGGTACCTTAACTGTTCCGTCACTACTCGCACTGATGATGTTGTGTGCATCTGTGGTGAATATGGCATCATTTACAAACGATGTATGTCCACGGAATTCCTTCAAAGTCTTCCCAGACTTAAGGCCATGCATTCTACAAAATATTTTCAAAATTTAGAACGGAAAAGGTAACTAAAGAATTGTCGAATCAAAGAGGCCTTTATACGCTGTACTAAAAGAAAAAGTCGCAAGTCACGGAATTACCTGTAGCGCTCTGTTGTCAGTCAGGTCGGTGCAAGGTACAAGATCTCAAATTCAGGATTTTTTTCAAACAGGGAGTGATGTTCTTAACAAACTGACTGTGTATTTGTTTAAAATAGTTGTTACCCTGAAATGTTAGTCACTCCTCAACCCGAATGTGAAACCCCAACGGGGGTGGGGAGAAGAGTTCGGTTGTGGTACTTAGCTATTTAAAGTATCCTCACAAAACATATGAGTAACGATTTGTGCATCCTGAACTGTATACTGCCTGATGTATACCCACCTTATGGTCATGTCAAATGAACCACTCAGAAGCTGGCTGGCGTCACGAGAGAATGTTACACAGGTCACACCTTTGGCATGTGCCTTTTCAAAACGCCGCAAGCACTGGCCAGTTTGTAACTTCCACACCTGAAAATAGGGTGTGATCAAGGAAAGACTTAGTGTAGAATTTACTAGAGGTTAACTGTTGGTTCATAGAATTGAACCACGCTTCCTTTGAAAGCATATGTATCTGTAAGACTGCTTTTCAGTGTTAATTACTTTTCATGCTCTTTCTATTAATATTTTAAAGATTCTTCAAAGATCTTTAAAAAAAAAGAGAGATCATTGCAAGATCTGTGAGCAAAATCTTTGAAGATCCTTCACGAATCTTGGTCAAGATCTTTGAAGATCGTGACAAGAATTGTACAATCCTAGGTCCTTCAACATCTTGGCAAGGATCATTAAGGATCTAGCTTAAGTTCCTGGGCCATAAAAACCCTCAAGGATCCTTGAAATACCTTCACCAGGAACATGCTCTGATACAAACGCGTTCTTTACAGTTGTGCAGTGGAAATCACAACAAACTGATTTTCACCAAAAAGTACCTGTGTAAATAGGCCTTTATCACAGACATAACAAAATAATTCTTGTTACCTTTAGCTTTCCGTCTTGCCCTCCAGAAGCTAACATTTCACTGTCACGACTAAAAGCCAAACATAAAACTGAGTCGTCCATCATCATGAAATTATCCTGAGCTTGATATTTTAAATCCTTTCTGATCTTTCCTGTCGTAAAGTTCCACACCTCAATAAAGCCGTCAACACTTCCCGTCACCAGGTATTGACCATCAGGAGAAAACTTCACACACTCGGGGTGAGATTTGGAACCAAACTGAGGTGAGAATATCAAAAGAAAAAACAAATTTTTAAACTTCTTTAGCCTTCATTTGTAAACATATACATCACCAACATTCTAGTTTTGTGCTTGGTGTAATATTTTACAAACTAGTTCAACCCATATTCTTAATTATTTTCCTTCTTTTTCAGATATTGATAATGTATCTTATGAGACAAAGGAAAATCAGATGCAAAGTGATTTTGAGAATTTAAAACCAAAAGTAAAACTTAGGAGAGGGTATATTATTATATTAGATATAGCAAACTACTAAACAAAGCTAAAGAAACAAGCAAACTACTTAACAAAGCCTAGTGACCCAGAAATGCATTAAGCTTATCCACTTATTTGCTGATGCCCATCTACACTCTTGGGACAGATACCGCGGTAGCCACGCGCTCGCGGCTACGCCACACGCGCTTGTGCTCCAACGTGAGCCTGCTCACAGGCTAATACCGTGGGGAGAGTTACATGTAAGTGTTTGCCCAGGAATACAACACAATGACCCTGGCCAGGGCTTGAAGCTGGATAGTTAATTCTGGAGTCCAAAGCATTATCCATTAGTCTTCTTAGTGTAATATTCTCACCGACAATAATATTTCATACTTTTTACAGCATCTATATGGGAGATTATGCATTCCATTCATGTCCTAGGTATTTCATCTCCTTGCTCTGATGGAGCACTAATGCTCAAAACATCAGCTTTACAAACTCACTACATGTAGTTTATTTGTTTTTCTCACACTTTCACATACTTTATTTCATTTTATAATATACTGGTAGATAGGACCCTGCCCCTGCTCTGATGGTCAAAAACCCATGTTTTATCAGAGTATAAAACATAGAAAGAGCTTGTTTTATTGTTTTTCACCGCATTACCTCTAGTCAACATTTTAGTTAGAGATGGCGAAAAACATTTTCTTTAAAGAAATTTGTGATCATGGAGTTCCCTGCAAAGCAGCAGAAAGTTTTGAGGGTGAGGCATGTAGCACTTAAGTAGTATTAAATTGCGTCAGTTTGTTGATCTGTGTGCTTTGTTTTTTCTACTCACAGTGTGTAAAATCTATATCGTGAAGCAAATGAAGAAGCCTAAGACATGTACTACACTGTGATAAAACATGCCGGACATTTGAGAACACCCGAGAAATGTAGAAAACACTTACCCGCAGTTTGTGTTTTCTACATTTCCCTCGTGTTTTCAAATGCCCATCATGTTCTATCACTGTAATACACAGCTTAGGCTTCTTTATTTGTTAAAACACTTATAAATTATTACAAGTGTAAAACTACTCCACTGGTAGCATTAGGCTAATCTACATGTAGGCGACTTCAATTAGATAACTAGCTAAGTTTTGTTTGCCTGCCAAAACAGGACAGCAGTTTCCTTTGTTACTAAAAACTGGACAAAATGGGATGCCATTATCACAGCACCAGTACCTTGATTGTTCTGTTCATCTGTGTAGGATATTTTTCCTCCTCTTCATCCTTCACAGCGGCTTTACCACGGAACACATCAATGGTGGTTCCTGGAGGCAGCAAGCCCTGGTACTGCTGCCATTTGAGTGCCTGACTCAAAAGGGCCAGCAAACGAGAAGGCGGAACTACCGACACCTCACCTGACAAAGCTGAAAACGTGGGGAAAATGGAAATTATGATATACGTTGCAGCTACAAGGAGTATGTTATACTTATATGTAATTAAAGCTAAATCTTCATACAAAGAGTCTCCATTCAGCAAAGCTGAAAACTATATTCATCTCGTAGAAGTAAAATGTGGCATGTTGGCTTTACTGTTCAGAACCCAAATTCACAACTCAACAATAAAAGCATTTCTTGTCCAAAATTGCTGAAGTATCAAGCCAAAAAGTGATGGCAGTACAGTGTAATTTAAGGTTTAATCAACCAATGGATACTTATTATCTCAATGCATTAGCAAATTACAAAATTCTTTCCTAAGATTTAAGAAACGACAGTCTGTGGTTATTCTGGTGTGTTACTGACAAGGTGCCATAGGTACACGTATGATATATGCAGATGTATGTGTAGCAGAAAATTACACATGAAGTTCACTTTTCAGAAATAAATTATTATGAATCAAGGTTTCCGCAAAGTATATATTGTACTTTAGGCAGAGCACGCAAGGTAAATACATGTGAACCATTCTGTAACACAGATGTTAATAGCATTCACATACATGTAAAATATAAAAGGAATATAACTATTTAAAGATCAAATGAACCAAAATTTAGACATCTTTTCTTCAGCTATTTTAAAGCAACAAAATGTTAAAACATTTAAAAGGAAACTTATGCAGAAATTTTTCTTTCTGAGCCGTGAAAAGGAGTAAAAAAGTTAAAAAGTACAAAGACCACCGATGGCTTCACAAAATCATTTCCATAATGACCACGCACTTTAACGGAAGGAATGGAACTGAGACACACTGCTTTGTGATGTCACTGTTGTCTTCAACATTGCTGCATTTCTGCATTAGTGAGTCTTTCATGGGGAAAGTTTTGGATCTAAACACAAACCTTATTTCACTTGAGAGTTTGCCCGTTGTTCGGCGGGCATTATTTGCTTGTTTTTCTTCATTTTTTGTCCAATTGCAGGCTTGTAACATTCAACGGGGAAGCTACAAATCATCGGTACTGGGTCTTTTTTTAGTACAAGTCAACAAGGCTTAAAAGAGGGTCCCAACAAACTCCTTACCGCAAGATTTTGTTCGAAGCTGTCTTTGGTAAAATGTTCTGAACAAACGTGCAAATGCTTTGAGGGCATAAAGCATTCTCTGTTCAATTTTATATGCCATTTTCTTTTAAGTTTTGGGTGCTAACTTCGGATTTTGATTTGTTTGTGCAGTTAATTGCCACAAAAAATACCATGGTTTTCCTCTGAAGTTCACTGTGAGTTTGAAACCAAAACAGTTTCAAATTTCCTACATTTCTTTAGCTTACAACAAGTTTTATTTCTGACAGTTTTTCCGACCGCTCTACAATTATGAAGGCTAAAAAACAGTGATTTTAACATTCCAATATCTCCGCAACACTTCCTCCAATTTGTTTACAACTTCAGAATATGTTTATTTTATACTTAATGAACATATTGGACTCAAATGAAAAAAATGTCTAAATTTTGGTTCATTTGACCTTTAAAACAAATTATCACCTTGTGCAATGGCTGCTCTCCTGCGTTCTTTGCTGCCTCCTTCAGGGTAGGCCTAAAAAAATGTGTGTACACATACATATGCTTAGCTTTGGTTATTTTTATGTAACAGTATATCATAACAAAGCTGCAATGTCAACTGCAGTGTCATGCATCATAATCCAAGTATGATTTATGCTTATACCATCTGATGGTTCGTACAACTTCAAACAAACAAAATTCAAGAACTTTTCATGGACTTTTCAAGGACAAAAACTAGTTTTCAAGGACTCAGTTTTATTCACTAAATTGACATTCTTGGTACCCCTTTTAACACTTAAAACACTCAATTCAGTCATAACCTATTTACGGTATGTAAATAGTTCAGCCATGGTTGATGACATTAGTCTCTGAAATGACATTTTGGAAAGTGAGGTACAGAAATAATTTGAAATACAGAAATACAATAATATGATGATCTGATGATCAGCAAAGCTTAAGTTAACTTTGCTTTGAGAGAGAAATTTATTTCCACTGACAATATTATGAAACAATTAATACATGCTCTTAGTTCTTTCACCAACATTGAGCTGAATAATTATTTTAGTATATTACACATAAGCTGAATAAATTGCCAACATAAAATGTTACTTTATTTCTGACAATAAACCAGCAAATGGTCCAAAAGGTTTATGGTCACTTTGTTCCATGGTCACTTCGTTCTAACCACTTCGTTCCATCAAAGAGTCACTTCGTTCCATCAAAGAGTCACTTCATTCCACCAAATAGTTACTTTGTTCACAAGGTAAACTAAGCTACTAAACTTTTATTTTCAATAGATTTTCCGAAAATTAGAAGTTAACCAATGTTTGGTCTGTTTTGAATCTTCTTGAATCTTCTTGACTTTGCATGTGTATAAAAACGATTTTGAGATACAACGAAACAACTTGGAAATGACAAAACGACCAGATACCAGACAGTCCAAGGACTCTATCCGCTTAAGGTATTTAGTAGCTTTGTAAGATTAGAAGTTTACTTGCTTAGTTTCCCCTTGGAACGAAGTGACTATTCTTTGGAACAAAGTGACTCTGATGGAACAAAGTGACCAACGGATGGAGTGAAGTGACCATGGAACGAAGTGACCGGATACCGTCCAAAACTTCATAATCTCTGCTTGGAGGTGAATAGTACTTTCATTGCTAATCACATCCGAGTTAACCAATCAGAGTGCTTGAAAAGCACCATTTCCGCATGTGCTACAGTATATATTAATTGTGGTTATTAATAACGACTGGCTGTCTCACCTCTCTGGGATCAAAGTATGAACGAGCCAGCATGTTTTCCAGATGAAGGTATCGATCAGGCTGCTGCTGCTTTAACATGATCATAGGATCTGTTTGACGTAACAAAGATCTAGCAGCTCCCAGTTCTCGCAATTCAATCAACTCCAGCACAATCTTAAAGTATGATACAAATATGATTCATGATACTATGTACATAGCATGTAAATGATTTTACACATGTACAGTGTAGGATGGACAAACAAATGTATGAAAAAGAATTATGGGTTATTGACCAAACCCGAGTCCAAAATGGCTGGAAACTGGCCTCATTCTTTCTTTTTTGTGAGTTTATGGACAGAGACGGAGTTGCAGTCCCCTGTGCAGGAAGTAAACTGATTAAATTGAAATAGTCTGGTGATTTACCTGTTCATACAAGTCAATAAGCTTCTTGTCTGGTAACTTAAGAGGTTGAATAGCTTGCAGCACTGTGTCCCAATGGCCATTGTTTATTTCACCTACAAAACTCTCCACACTATCTACAGTATTCAAGGTGATTCCAGTTTCTTCCTACAAAAGAAAAAAAAACACATATTGTACAATTTTAGTGAATGCAGAGAACCTAAATACAAATTTCTTCTATTCAGTTGTTAAAAATAATTAACACTGGTGCAAAGTCTTAATAAGTCGAGTAATTTCAGAAACCTGTGAAAAGCATCATAATTACTGTACAGAACAGTTTTCAAATGTATGCCGTAAAACCAAAGCCAAACCAATTACTTACAAATTAGAGTACACGTACTCAGCCAATCTCAAATTGTAGCAGAACCAAATCCAAAACTAAAGTAATTGCCTGATTACTTTCAACACCTAATTGAAAAACATTCTACTCTGTTAAGTGGTGGTTTGAAGGCAATAGTTATTCCCACATTTGCATTCGTTAATTAACTCCAAGCCATTAAGGTTACTCTACCTGCAAAGTTGCAAGGGTTCTTGGCAGACTGTTTTCTTTTAGAAACTGCTGGATCAGTCGGATTACACTATCATCAAATCAGAACATACATGGGCAGGAAACAAGAAACATACCAGTCAGTGTACGATGCTACTTCTTCTACCCAGCTGGTTGTTTCCATACGAAGTCGTTTCGATACAAGTTGTTATGATCCAAATCAAAGTTTGTATGGAATCAACTTTAGATGTGTATCAAATCAACTTAATATGTGTATCGAATCGACCTTGATTTGTACATGCATCAAATCGGCTTTGCATCAAAATGACTGCAAACCCAATAACAGAGCACCATTCCACATCATAGTAATGATAGCAATCTGGTGTTTCTCTTTCAAAACAACATTTCACATCTTCATCATTAAAATTAAAAGCATAATTGTCTTTGGTTTTCAAATATGATTTTTTGCATGTACTCTGCATGGTACAGTGTACATGTATGTACCCCTGGTCATTTTCCTGCAGGTTATTTCGCAGACGTCTGATAAAAAAAACTTCAGTAGAGAGTCCGCAGCTCAGGTCAAGAAACAAGGTCCTTCTAAACCAGTCAGTGCTGATACTCACTATTAACTACATCTATTGGCTACACGTTTCACAATGTTCAATAACATTACTGTTATAATACTCTAGGGTATCAATCAAAAAGCCCAAAGGAAATGCAGTCAGTCAGTCAGAACTTTACAACAACAAGTCTGCAACTAAGTAAATCTGAACTAAATTAAAAGCAGTATAGATGTTGTAAGCTTTTGATCGCATAATGAAGTAATCATGAGTCTGAGGGAGAGTACATGTAATTTCACTGAAAAGCTTAAAACATGTTACAATCTTCAAAAGAAGCGTGTTGTTTTGGTAGTTCGAAATGAAACCATAATATTATTGCTTTGTTACCTGGGTAAGAAATTTTCAGTAACATAGCTAAGAAAATCTTCATCCCCATTCTACCAAAATAGGAACAACATCGCTTTGTTTCCAGGATAGAGTAAACTGAACTTGAGTAAGCTTAATTCGCTACACGTGGCTACTTCCAGTGTGTTCTCACGGGGTATTTTACTTTACCAAGAGCATTAACTATCAAAGAATATGCCAAAAGTAGCCCATTATTTGCTTTATGATTATGTAGGAAGTGTAAGAGCTGTAGATGGACAAATAACAACAAGAGATGCTACTCACTCTGCAGACTCCACTTCAAGCGCCATCTTGGAATAACGGAACGCAACCTATACTGGGTATTTTTACAAAATAAACTAACAGGGTGGAGGTGGGGGTCACGGCCGTTCAACGGAGAAAATTCTCCTGAGCGCTTAATTGTTTTGTAACTAAGGAAACACGTGCCTATTTTTTGTTCTATAATATTCATTAGATGCAATTAATTTTACTTTTAATTTTTAAAATACCAACGCATCCAATCAAAAGAAAGTAAACGGAGGTGATTTGTAAGATTGGCCCTACCCCTGTTAGCAACTTATTCAACGTGAATCGTGTGGATTTCAAAGATGGCGTCCGTTGCAAACCCACGAGGTCGTGGTATTGGAAGAGGTAGAGGTTTCGGAATACCAAAAGGAAAACCAGGAGAAACTCAAACGGCAGATCCACAAAAGAATTCTTCAAACGTAAAGTCATTGGATGGATTTGATTTGGCGAAAGTGCTAAACGATAAATTGAGAGACGAAACAATGGCTACACCAGTTCAGAAAATTTCGCAGTACATTTCTGACTCGGACTCTTCCTCGAGAATCAAGGAAGTAGTTGACCATTTAACTCAACAAACTATCAAAAATAGTGAGTTTGCACCTGTAGCTGCAAAAGTCGCCAACAAGCTGTGCTCTGATGAATCCTTCGGAAACGCTTTTAGAGCTGATCTTTTGAAAAGCACCCAGGAACATTACAAAAAGAGGCAAAGCATTCGTGAAAAGTCATTAGCGGAGTGGATCGGAATAGCTAGTTTAATATGCGAACTTTTTAATCATTTACGTAGTACCGACGGCGCGCCGTTAAAACCTTTGGCTGGAGCGGTGCACCAGACCATGAGTGAACTACTAAGAGAAGGACAGGCTGGCGGTGAAGAAGAGGAGGTGGATGAGATTGACTGCTTTTATGGACATTTTAAAACAGCTGGAAAACTCTTGGAGAGTGTGAGTCAGGTAAGAGGGAATAAATATGGTGCGTTTCTTTGGGGTGATCTGGATAAGAATCAATAATCCAAGATCTCTCGGATCATGGTACTTCAAGGAACCAACGAATCTTTGCCCAGAGTGGATTATCAGTTCCTTTGATGCACCATGCTCTGAGTGATGTTGGATCATTAATCATTAATTTCAGGCAATAAGGTCACTGCCCCACCCTCCCTGCCAAGTCCAAAGGTGCCCGTATGCCTATGTACCTGTACATTTGCTTGTGGACATGACAAAATAATCACATGCATTGCACATGCACTATTAAAATGTCAACAGACATTGACACTGACCATGGATATATGGGAACAAGAAGCATAAAATTATTATCAGAAAACTGTGACTTGGGAGTCACTTCCTATCCACAACTGTAAAGAGCGGTACCAAAAAAAATCAATCCAGTTTTTAAGGACAACAAGCAACCATTCTATTTTGCCAGACACAAAAAAAGAAATAACAGTGTAAAAACAATTAACTTAATCAGGCAAAAAAACTACTCAGAATAGTAAGAAAACTAAACAAGCTGTGTAGATAGAAAAGAGTTTTGACTCGTACAACCTAGTCAAATAGAAAGCTGGAAATGTCATTTTAGTAGATCATATAGTTATTGGCTTGTTAAACCCTATGAGATTTTGAAGGACACAATGATTGGCAAGCTTGAGTAATAAATTGAGCTCACATGTATACCATAACATGTATTTTTTTTGCAGGAGAAAGTAGAGGAGCTTGTCACAAAGATAAGAGATACCATACTTGCTGATAATACTACTGCCAAGACGAGATGCCTGTTGATGGAACTGCTTGAGCTGCGGGCTGGCCAATGGAAAATCAGCCCTGACGTGGATGGTTATTACTGTGACATGTTAGCAGACATTATGGCTAACCAGTCCTAGACAGATTTTAAAGTAAAAGCAATTGTTTATAATGCGAATGTACTTGCACATGCACCATGCACTTTGTAGACTGTTGTAGAATAGATATGTAACAAATTTAAGATATCTATTATTAAGGGGAAGGGAAAACAGTAGCCTTTTACACATAGGAGTATTATTGATCTCATAGCAGTCAATAGACCTTTTTCGCTTGGGCAGTTTGTTGTCCCATTACAGACCACGTGATATTCTCTAGAGAATTGTTCTTTTATCCATCTAAAAATTATTTATTTATATGCACGTGACTTTTTGAAAATTTTAAAGGAAGAATTCTCAAGAGTATCATCACATGGTCTGAAATGGGGTAACAAACCACCTAGTCGAAAAAGGTCTATTCATGAATTTCACAAGAAGCACTATTTATTCACTGCTGCATTGAACAATCTTCTTTGTAGTTTCTTCTTTGTACAAATTGATGATAACAAGTGAACAACATGTGAGCAATCTTTTGTGTAACAAGGAATTTTTATTAATAAATATTTTCTTTATGTATATTTAAGTTAAAAACATAGGGTAGTACAAAGTGGATTCCAATTAGGAAAAGTGTTAGATAATCAAGTTAAGATCAGTTAAGGGACGAGAGACTGCTGGCAGATTGATTGATTTCGTTTTCTTATCTGTGTTAATAAATGTTGACTTTTACAAGCCTATCACACAGACTCATTTTTCGTTTTCCTTGTTCAAGGCTTGACTACACTGCAGTTTTAAATTTTTATCATTTTATTTTAATGTTTATACTTTAACATGAAATCAGAAGAAAATTGTGAAAGTGGACCGGGGGTGAGTCAGGGGTAACCACCTGAACGAGATCTGAGTACAATACTTATTACTGTAAATTGTTTCCCTACTTGAGTCAAAAATTGAAGAATGTGTTTGTCATGGTGTGATAACTGAATCAACCTATATGGGTATAAGTACTAAACAGTGATAAACATTTAAGAGTAAACAAACAGCCTACAACATTGTACTGCTGTTTAATATTTAGTGACACTTTTAGAACTAAAGCATAATGTCACCTGAAGCGGATTCATCTTATTTTTAGGGCACTAAATGAAATTCGTTTGTTATGTTTTGATGCTTAGTACATTTCTCACTTTCATTGTAAGCTTTGACAAAATCATCATTTTCAAAAGTAGCTCAATGATATCAAGAGCTGGCAAAGACAACCACAACCATGTAAATGCTGTCATTTTCAACTTTGTGAATGCCCCCCCCCCCCCCCCCCCCCCCCCCCCCCCCCACCCACGCCCCCCCCCCGT
>Ga0126338_10000377_pt1 | contig 23268 bp, 27 predicted proteins | sample OrbCmetagenome_2_FD_92529 | JGI IMG/M metagenome (GOLD analysis project Ga0126338, IMG submission 92529) | Coral microbial communities from Petempiche,Puerto Morelos, Mexico - Orbicella C C metagenome | ecosystem: Host-associated > Invertebrates > Cnidaria > Coral | place: Petempiche,Puerto... | reverse complement strand
AGTGTATACCCCTGAGGCTTTTTGGATGAAAGAAGCCTATGTTCATGTTGAGAGAATGTGAATAAAACAGCTCTGTAATGGTAGGGTTCGAGGTTTTACTATGGGTTTCCGGGCCCGAAAAGTTTCCGGGGCTTTCGAGAAGCGGGGCGCCGGGATATTGTTTTGTTCTGGGGGGGGGGGGGGGGTCTTTTTCGCTGCCTAGTGTCCACTACGGCGAGCGTTAATGTTATGTGCAGAGTACCACGTTTGCAAGACAGTTAGGCCTTTTACATGTACAAGATTCAAAAGCTGCCACGTCCATCGCTGCAAACGAATCTCAAAGTGGAAAAAGATTTAAAAGTATCGTTCAAAGCCAATACGCAGTAAATTACTCTTGCTCAGCCAGTCAATGGTCGTTATAAGAGACTATCTTCTCAAAACGAATTCGGGCACCAAAGCTAACTACGCTAACGATTTAAAACAAAAAAGGAAGGGGATCGAATTAAAACGATTCCTATCCTTGCCATTACTTCTTGGCTTCACAAGCAATGTACACCGTACCTTCCATATCCTCGTACTGAACCTCTTCCTCGGGGTATTTTGTTGCAGTCGGTTCTACAATGGGAGTGGACATTACAGGATAAACAGGATAACCAGTTTCCAACAGGTAATGAACTCGTTCTCTTTGCTGTGATCGTGAGGAAACCTGTTCAAAAAAAACAATTCTGTCAAGATCCTGACTTGAACTGACTTGACATAAAATATGTTTTTTCGTTTTTCTATGTCGACCGATCCTAGTTTTTCACGAACTCTTCAAAATTGCTATTCAGCTTCTGCCAACGCGATGTGGTGGTTGAAGGAGAAAAAGCTTCTTTTAGGCGACGTACCCTTAGAAGAGTAATTCTGACAACCACTCCCTTTTAATACTCAATTACATATTTTACGAAAGTTTATTTTAGCCCACTTACCGGACGTGGCTGTTGAACTCTGTGAGCTGGCACGCCATTCGGTATGTACGCAGGCTCCGTCTGCTGTTGCTCCCAGCCCTGACGACAGGAAAAAGCCGTAGCCGAGAGGCAGTGAGTGAGGTCATTAAATCAGTTGTATACAAACGTCCTCTCCATCTACTTTATATTTTTCTCTAAAGCAAGGTACGTGTATGCGAGGAGAAAAGCCTCACAAACTTAATGGCGACTCAGGGAATTACGTACCCTGTCTACGAGTAAATAAGTACACAATTAAGTAGCTTGTTTACCTCATTGTGTGGTTTGACAGATACAAGACGTACACCAGGCGTCTCTCTGATCGTCCAAGCTGTTTCCCGTAATGCTTCGTCCGCAGTAGCTCTCGCGGACTGGCCTGCTGCGAGGGGTGGAACCTACAAAGCAAATGGAGGTTTTGTCAACAGACTATCAATAAGTAGAGGCTTTTAAACTAGGGGAGACTATGCAAAGTTTGAGCAAGGTTGAATTTTCGATACACGTACCTTTGCCTTTTTCCTTTTCTCTTTCTTTCTTCGTTTTCTTTTCTCTTTTTCTCCTTTCTCGGTCCTCTCCTTTCCCTCCGAGTCACTCTCCGAGCTGCTGCTGCTACTGCTGTTACTGCTACTCGTGCCCTTTGAACTGGAAGTTCCTACCCGATGTTTTCTCCAGCGGTCTAACCGAGACCTTCGTTTACGCCTGGTAAGACAAAAATAAAGCAACCGGAATTAATAAAACATAAACAAAATGCATCACTCATCATGTAATAGTACTGCTGAAGCGCAACAGTGCTGTTTAAATTATTCAAATGATTGATTATTCAAGCAGTTTGGCAGAGAGAGAGAAAGCGGTGGGTGGCTAAGTGGGTGGAGAGATGGATGGATGGATGGATGGGCCACAAAGATGGTTGTGCATGTGGATGGATGGACGGATTTTTACTAAATTCATCAAATAAAACAACAACAACAACAGGAAAAAACAAACAAGCAAAAAAATACTTCTATCAACAACATGAATTGAAATAGTGACTTACTCTGCTGTAAGGCTTCGCTGTGAAATAGTTGACATACCCTGCAAGGGATAAAGAAACCCTCTCACCATTACAGTTCTGTTTCCTTTTGCCGTACACGGTTTCGAGCGTTGGATAATTTCCTTTTGGCGATGATTTCCTTTAATGAACACTTCGATACTTATATGCTTGACTGTGCATATTGCTTAGAGTAATTTGCATCTTGTCAGGCGAGCCTTCTTGGTTAAAACTATTATGTTGAGTAGAGGTTTATTTCTCTTGTATATCTTCTTGAACTTAAAAGGTTTTCAATGATTACAAGAGGAAGGAAGCTTAATTAACAAAGGAGGAGAAATGCCTAACTGACTGTTTGCATAAGTAAATTAAACTACATGCTTGTCTCATTAGTTTTCGAAATGTATGATTAAATAGGCTATTTCTGAGTTACCTTTTGCCTCCGTAACAAAACGAATTTTCGTGCGAAACCATTCATATGAAATGTGTTCCGCCTACATGTTCATTTTCATGCAAATCAAACTTATTTTCGTTTGCAAGGTTTTGTCTATTGGCCGTTTTAGAGGTTTTGCCTGGAAATGAGCTCAACACTGACAGTAGACACGCCCACTTTCATGTAAATCACATATCTATCACCTCACAAAATGAACTTCATTATTTCGATCAAGAGAAAAAGTGAACTCGGAACTGGTTTATTGCTCAGATATGATCGAGTTTACCTCTGATTTGTCGATGTCTTCTCTCTTTGCCTCGTTGTCTCCCTTTTCATCGTTTTCGAGTTTCTTCAACTTTTTCTCTCTCTCCCTCTCCCTCTCCCTCATGTCCTGTCGCAGTTTTTCTCGATGCCGCATCTTGTTCCTCCATCTTTCAACATTTGCCTAACGTTATAAAGAAAGCGGCATATTGTAGAGTCATTCGCTGCATGTAGCATTACTTTTTATAGATTTTTGACCAAATAACGTGCGTACTGATTGGCTAAGTACACGTACTCGTTTTGGAAAAGGCTACATAAACGCTTTCTGCTTTCATACATCTCAAGAAGGTCAAGGAGAATTCGAAAGTAAACACTTACCTGTGGATCAAATGAAGGCAAAATTTTGAATTCCCTTAAATTTTCCGTTGCGCTCGTGTCAGGCTGGGCAAGCACGCGCGCTATTATCTGTTTCCTGATTAATATGGGAGTTCTTCATCAGTTTAGTTATATGATAGAGAGAGAGGAAATAACACGAGAAGCGTTCCACTTTTTTAGAGCAAAATAAGGATTTAGTAATCCGCAATCCTTTTAAATTACCATCACATTCAGTTAACCACACATCCGTTATTACCTTAGTTCAATGATTTTAAGACATAAGCTCAAACTATTAAGTTTACCTTGAGATTAAGAGTATCTCCGTCATCATTTAGTTCCGCATCGTTGGCAGCGACTATATTTTGAAGTTCAATCATTTTCATTTTATCCAACCATGCCTGTAGATAGATATACAAGGTCTCCCATCGTTTTGTATATAAACTAATTTAATTTATGAGCTCATTGCCTGCGTTAACGGAATCTCTTGTTTTAGCATGGCACGATGTATTTATAATTTAATACGGCATTTATGTTTATTTTAAGATCAGCTTCTTTAAAGTGAATCGCCGGGGCAGAGATAAGAGGCGGCGTGGCTGAGTTGTTAGGACGCCGGACATGAAATCCGGAGATAGTGGCTGTAAGTCCCGCTCTGATTACTAGCTGGTGCTGTTCTCGGCAGCACCTCGGCCACACGTGTAATTAGCCAAGTGGTCTCCCACCTGCCAATTGGGAGTTTTAACCATGTTACGTTTATTTACGTTATTCGTTTCAGTCTTTTTTCTTCTTTTTTTTTTTATTTCCATTGACCCTGAAAAGCCTTAATGGGGAAGTGGTCATAAATATATATATATTTTTAAGGTTCATGCACGAGTTGATCAATTTTTTATGGATTGATGAAACCAAAAGCAGTTTTCAAAAGATATAATTTTTGTAACTTTGTCTTTGATATTTGAAGAATCGAACGTCAGTATAATTTTGTAGATTAGGTTATGTAATTGTTTCGTTATATACGAAGCAATCAAGTTTACTTTTTCATATTGAATGAGTTAGTTACTTAAAACTTTGCCTGAAAAAGTTAAAACTCTTTAACAAACAACCAGGAAAAATTAACATGTCAACACATAAACCAATAATCAACACATAAACCAATGGTTGTAACGCAATGAAAGCACTTTACCTGCGGGACGCCCGATTCAGCAATGATTCTTTCTTTTTCTTTGTTCTCCTGTACTACTTTCTCCGGGATCGACGATTTTCGTCCAACTAGAGAAGTCTCTATAAGCGGTGGCAGCTTTGCAAAACGTACTGATAACTCTTCGCGACCATGACTGGTGGCCAGTTTTTCGTCTCTCATTTGCGGAGAGTTCTCTACCACGCCTGCTAAGTGCCCCATCTTGAATAAGAGAATTGAAAAAGGTATTTCTTTTAATGCGGGAAACGCAGTGGCAAATGGTATGTGCGCCAGACTCCGTATCGAGCTCTCGTGTTTCGGGTTCTGGTCGGGTTCGTGATGTTGTGATCTTGGGCAGGTCACTTTAATCCCAAATTGCCTCTTCACCCAGGTGTATAAATGCGTACCGGCGAATTTTAAGTTTGAGTGTTCGAGGTAACCTTATGGCGAAATATCATAGCATCCAGGCAAAGTGGAGGAGGGGGAGGGTGGGGGAGCGTAGTAATACTCCTAGTCGTTTCACGCTGAAGGAAAGCGGATAAAGGCGCCAGTCTTCCAACTATTGAGTACCACAAATTGTGCTACTGTTCTATTATACCCTTGCTTTTATCACTTAGCAAGAAAAAAAAAAAAAAAAAATACCCAGCCAATTAATTCCTAATTTTTCGTATTAAAATCACATCTGGTTGATGCGCAGAAAATATTTTCAAGTACCTCAATACTATTCCGCGCGTCGTCAGACGTTTTGACATGATGTTCGTGTTTGATGTGTCCATTCACAATTTTGTCGTCTTTAGGAGGGGTTTTACTCTTGGCAGGTTTGTGATCGGCATCTTTAATGTCTGTTCTTCTTCTGTATTGATGATTATGTTTGACTGGACCCCCAAGCGGAGAGTAATCTGGATGGGGCACTTTGGGACGCTTGGAGGGAACATCACTGCTGCTTGTGCTGGAAATGCTGATTACAGGCAAGGTAAAGAAAAATGTTACCAACGTTTGAAACGTTAGTAATGAGCAAACAAACAAATGACAAACCTTAGGTAACCATTAGCACTCTTTGGAAACGCATAGTAGGGGTTAACTGTTTGTCCCATTGCCGGTGCGTTTTACACATATAGTACTGTACACTAGACTATCAGATATACAAACCTTGATCTTTTCTTCCTTGGAGCTCCTTGGAGATTTTTAGGCGGAATAACATCATGGGAGGACGTAACCTTCACCTCGAGGCTTTCATAATGCTGCTCCTGTATTCAAACAACGACAACATCAAAAATATCAACAATAAGCAAAAAAACATCAATAAAAGTGAAACGATGGGTCTCCAGAATTACAAACCATGTTTAAAATTCCATATTGTTGTGCGGCATGAACTGCTGTTTCACCGGGTTAGATCAAAATTTAACCGCTGAAAACCACTTCATTACGGTAGCATCTCCGGCATTTTAACACATGAACTAAAATTATGACTAAAATTAGGATTCTAGTAGTGAACAGGCCTACATGAAGAGCCACAAAGAGTCGGCTCTCAGGCAAGCCACTCAATAAAAGAAACAATTACAAATGAACATAATGTGGCAGAAGGCAGACCAGTTCGTTATTTAGAAAGCGCGAGGGAGGCGATGTAAAAACAATGCTTAACCCACAACAAATCCATCTAGTAGCTGAGTGCAGGCTTCAATATGGAACCTAGCAGATTACAGCGCACTAACCACAACGCAACGCTACCTCCTGCTTCTAATAACTTAAAACAAACTGATAAAGAGAATGACCTTTAAAGGCTCGACTTTTTTCTGTTCCCTCTTTCTCTTGGCAGCAAATCTGGTCCATACAAAGGCACAGATAAGAAACAGGACCACCACTACAGGAACAGCAATAGCTGGGATAAGAGTGGCCCATTTTGAGTCTCTCCTTGGAGCGTTTGTAGGCTCTACAGGTGCCTCTTTCACGACATACGGTCTCAACGTGATCTGAAAGAAAGAATAAAACAATACTATGGTTTCAACTAAGATGAATTTTATGGATTCTATTTTTTCTAACGGAGATCAAATTATGGAACACCTTTAGAAATGATCAAAATAGGGATGAATAGCGACGTTTTGTGAAATTGTCGTGGACATTTCCACCTAGAATGTTTGAAAACTTAAGTTCGATTAGATTCCTACACAAGACATCTACTCTGATGCTACCACTACAAGAGGGCGGAGCAATATATTGCGATTAACATTGCCCCCCGCCCTAAAAAAAAAACAAAACAAAAAATAAACAACATAAAAACACAAGCAACACAAACAAAAACAATAGGCAACATATGTATCTACGAGAAACAAAGATTGCAATTAAACAAAAACGCTAACAAATGTATGACACCCACCGCATATTTCAAGGTAACGACCAATTCAGCCTCACTCAGCCTGTTCATTGTGTCCACAACATCTTCGGCAGATACCATTTCAAGTCCTTCGAAAACCCGGTATTCTATGTCGACAACTTCCTCTCCTACGATTGGCTTGGCCCGCCTAATGGTTTCTGCCTGTGGTGATAAACAAACAAAGCACGTTGAGTAACGTTCCAGACAAAATAAAAAAATACGCAACATAAAATGAGAGATTAGAACCAGAGTGAGTAGAGTCTGTTGGGTTTCATTGAAGTCTGATCATCATATGTAAATTACAACGCGTCTTACTTATCGATGCACCATGGAGGGCTATATCAGTCTACAGGGCACTCCATTTAAGTGATAAGGAACTTTTGTATTCAAAAGGAAGGGAGTGATTTTTCAAGATTTCTCAACTAAGCTTCCCTAACATAATTTTCAACCACAACCCCTAACATCGAGACAAACGAATGTTAATTATTTAATAATGCTGTTACAATACAAGAGAAGACAACCTTTATTTTTAAATGAATTAACAAGATTGAGTACAGTATTTTAAATCTAATATATTTATTATTAGATACAAAGATAAATACGTATTGTTTGATTCAGTTTTCGGTAATTCTGGTTGAAAAACCGAAACAGGATAAAGTCAACGCAGTGCTAAAATACTGGAAGAATTGAAATATATTATATGCTTGTTTCTTACCAGTACAGTAATGTTGTCTTCTTGTCTTCTAAATCGCCTGCCTCTTTTTTCGTGCACTTGGTATAAAGCACTTTTCTTCCACGACTCAAACTCGCGCGTGGTATCTAAATTAACCGTAGATCTTCTCCAGTACCACGTTAGGTCCCGTTTTCTCCGCTCACTTCCCTTTTCCTGTCCCCACCTATACGCTGCTGCAAGTCTCACCTCAATTACCTGACGGAAAGAAGCATTACCTTCATCCTCGGTCTCTGGTACAAGTATTTGTAAACCGACAAGTCCTTCACTGCTATTCGTATTCGCCGTCGGACGAACAGGCTCGGTGGGTGGTCCTGTTGATGGGCTTACTACAGACGACGTTTTCGAGGATAAAGAGCTTCTTGCTGGTGTCAGCGTTGAAACATCTTCAACAGTGCTGGGCGACAACTGGTCAGACGACATTGTCGTCGTTTTCGAAGTGGAGATAATCGAAGTTGATACATCTGACACTTTTAATAGGGTCCCGGTTACACTGGTAGGTTTTAAAACTCGGCGAGAAGTAATCACGCCCCTCATCGTCGACGACGTAGGGGGCGTTTTAAGTGATGACGACCTTAAATCAATCGACGAAGATTTAACGTGCAGTACAGAGGTATGAAGTAAAATCTTGCTACTCTCAGTTACCGACAAGCTTTCAGAAACTGTTCTTGTTGAAAGGGAGTTACTACTTGGATGGATACGCTTAGTAGACCTTGGCATCTGAACAGAAAAATTCGAGCTTGAAGGAGTAACCGACGAAATTACTGAGGACCCAGCCGAACTTTGAGCTGTTGAAACTGTAGTCCTCAATCTGGTAACTGGCGTTAAGAGAGTTACAGACGAACTTGCGATTAATGGAGTTACTGTGGTTGATTTCAGGAGCGAAGATGTGATCGCTAGAGTCGTATCAGAGACCTTCTGGGTGGTCCCTTGAGTAATATTTAATGAAATGATCTTTGAACGATCTTTGCTTGAAAATAATGCAGATGACGAATTAAGTACATCAATTCTACTAGAAATAGTCCTCATAGATTTGGCACTGCTGACGAAAGATGTCGAGTTCATTGAACCTCTCGCTAGGGAGGAGCTGATTGCATCTACAGACCGACGACTGGATAAACTTTCCTGGGTGGCAATAGCTGTAAGGCTGCTTGTACGGTATTCGACAGAGCTCGGAGGTGAAGTCACTTGTCGTGTTGGTGTCACTTTAATCGTCGTCACTGTAATTGGCGTTGTATGGATTACTGTAGAAATCGGGAAAATCGAGACTCCTTCTTTAGTAGAAACATTTGCCACTGATACACTTGGTCTCAGATCAGGTGAAGAGGTAATGCTACGTTTCATACTTTTACCAGAAGTGGTGACTATTGTTTGTGGTAGACTTGGTGTGAATGCCTCTGAAAAACGTATTGTAGTTTCAAGAGACGTTACAGATGGGGACCCGTCAACAACTAAAGTTTGCGTTTCTAGTGGTCGAGACAAATTTGTCGTAACGCCTGAGGTTTGAATCATGCTCATAGATGATGAAGGGGCACTGCCTATACTAGCCACACTCAGAGAGGTACCTAGGGTAGAGCCGCTTGGTGTGATGCTTTGCAATGACTCCATACTAGATACGCCTGGTGTCAGCAACGACCCACTGTAGACAAAGCTTGTAGTTTGACTCGACCTCAACACAGTCGAATAAGGTGTTGAATGCGGGGAAGACCTATTTGAACTCGGTGTGTATGTGGATATTTCACTCATGTCCATCGTAAATGTTCTCATTTGGCTAACATTCGAGGCCGGTGATGTTGAAAGGGATATGGTCGTCTTGGAATCGTCGATCCCATCAGTGCTAATTACTGGAGATGATTGGCTAATTACAGCGAAACTGCTCCTCAATATCGACGCAGAATGTCCAAATGACATTGTCGAATTTCTACTCGGCTGTGAAAGACTTAAAGACAAAGTGCTGGGAAAGATAATTGAAGTTCGTGAGCTTTTAATAGGCGTGGAAGTAGTTGGCAGCATTGAAATACCAACAGACGTGTTTTGTAACATGAAGGACTGTGAAACTATACTTGTATTCAGCGACAACGAGCTGAATGGCACGGAATCGATTGTTGAAGTGACGTTGTACAATATTGATGACCGCGTAGGTATTACCGACGCAAAAGCACTACTTCTGGACATCGATGAAGCAGACAACTCCAGTGAAGTAACGTTCAAACCCATGCTCCTGAAGGCAGAGCTTCCTTGGGTTGATGTTACCACAGTACCATTTAGGGCTACAGAGCTGGCTAATTCGGAACCGTTTCTCGGTTCAGTCAAGGAAATCAGAGTTGAAGTTTTGCTTGCTGCAACGGTGAAATTCAATGTGACCAACGAAACAGATTGTCCTGACACGTAACTTGGTGACAGGGTACTAACGCTCACTCCCGTCGACGGCAATATCGAAACACTCGATGGGGACAAGGACACTCTTTGACTTGGTGTCAGCATTAACGTCGAGTTTTGCTGAACCGCACTTCCACTTGGCAGATGCAGTGTTTCACTTGAACTGATCGACTGCAATGACAGCGACGGTATTGTAAATGCCGTTTCGTTCAATAATGTAGTCGATAAAACAAAATGTGACGAGCGTCTTGATGCAAATGTGAAATTTCCAGTGGAAATTACTAAGGTAGAAGGGCTCTCAACTACAGATGAACGGCTCACTACTGTTGACGGGAAATGACTTGTAATACCTGTTTTGTTCTCCTCTGTTGCGACAGAACTTGAAATTGGAGACAACATACTGCTAGAATGCAACGTCTGCGGAGTATGGGAAAGGGAACCGGACGAAGATATAGCGTTCGATTGTGAAAACGAACTTCGCTGAAAGCGTGTTGATGTTACTAGGTCAGGTTGAGATAATGTCGTATAGACAACAGCTGTGGCCTTGACGGTTGCAGGTAAACTAGAGGTAACCGTTACCATAAGGCTCGAGTCCTTCACCGCCGAAGTGGCGTTTGTTAAACTGAATGATGATGAGATCGAAGAGGTCACCAGCATTGTAGAAAAGGACGAGGTCAGGGAAAGGTAAACGATGAAAGGTTCCTGTACAACCTAAAACAATAACAATAAATAGCTTTACAAAAAAAATCACCCAGAAAAAATAAAGTTATTACACACAAAATTATAACCATGACCTGCGGTTTAGATATCGAATTAGCTTAGTACTCTACAATTTTTTCTCAGTTTTCTCATCAGCTTTAGTTTCTACTGAGAAGATGAATAAAAACAAAACAGCTTGTTTCATCACGGTTCCAAAGACCTCGAAGTTCGCCAAAAATAATTTCAACTTTCATCTCGTTGTTAGAAAATATGATGAAACTCGTTTTTGATATATCACTTCAACATTGATTAACGAGCTACTGGTTGGCCTAGTAAATTAGCAGTAGCTTGGACTCGGTATTGAGTGCTGACAGGGATCACCGTGTTCTGTTCGTGGTCTCTTAATCCTCGCAGTGCCTATTCTTTACCCATTGATATAAATCGCAACGGGCGAACTGTAAACGCATCCCTGGTAATCTGTTGACTGGTTTGATCCTAGTGAGATTATGCCTTTTCTTATAGACAAAGAAGTAGTACCGTGTATCCAAGGGTTTGATTCAATGTGATATCCGCCTGCTTAATAGTTTGAATAACATAATAAGAAAGAACTGGTTCCGTAGCATTGAGAACTTGAAACGTTATATTCACGTTGGACATCGTAGCGTTCGGAGCAGACGACCTGTCGATGCTGATGATCTAAACGTAACAAAAGCAATACAATTGAGATTAACACACAACAATTCCTGCAGTGGTTTCATGATTTTTGCCTTAATTACAATACATTGAATTGCATTGCATTACATTGGAACGCAATGCATACTGATGCATTTGTACAGATTAAAAGTTGAATAAATATATTAATTAAAATTTCGATGAAACTGGTAAACTACCTGGAAATGAGATTTAAAGTAATAATACGTAACACAACTTGTAATGACTATTTTAAAGAAATTTATGGCGATGCCCAAGCATGCTTAGAAAAGCGTCCTTATCTGTCATCCGCACATAACAGACATTAAACAAATTGTTCCCGGACGCAGGCTGCTAGTGGTGGATATATAATAATGTCCACTGCTAGCCAAAACGCTGAGAGGAATCATTTTTTCAATATGTAACAAAACAGTAGCGCAAAATATCCGCAAAATTGACTCAGTAGACTGCAGAAAGTACTTCACAATTTTTTTTTCTTTTACTTACGTTTACAGAAACATTCCCTGTTATTCCATCCAAAGTGCCGTTCTGATAAACAGTAAGAATTCCTCTCGTCAGGTTCGCTGTATCACTCAAGTTTTGATTCAAAGGAACACTGATTACGAAGCGTACGAAGGTGCCTGGAGGTACAACGGCGACCGAACTGGATTTTGTTATTGGGGAAGAGCCTGTCGCGCTTATAGTAACATCACTTGAAAAAGCCATTTGGGACGAGGCTTTCGTTGATAAATTTACAGATGAAGTTGCTGTTGTTGTTGTTGTTGCTAGTACTGATCCAGCTGTAAATGTTTGGCTTTGTGATATTCCTAATCTTGAGATTTGCGTTACCGCAACACTTCGGCCTGAAACGGATGATTTTATTGTAGACGAGATTTTAGTAAGAGCGGTAAACTCACTAGATTGATTCATCTTGGATGAAAGTGTTACAGACACATTCACTGATGCCACTGTGGTGTAGCTCTGGCTTGGCGATGTTTCTACACTTGTATTTGCCGTCAATGATGGATAGACTCGCGATGAGGGTGTGGGTGTCGTCCCGCTAGCCACACTTGTTGTTTGCATTAATGAGTTACTTTCCTCCAGAGCGCTTCTAAACGGTGTGGATGACAGAGTAGATGAGGGTGTCATGTAACTTGTGGGCTCAACTGAAACTTCACTTGACGAAAGGATTTGGGACGACAGTGGCCTTGATGCATTTCCACTTGCTGCCGTTGCTGTGAATCTCGGACTTTGTGAACTGACCGCACTCAGTGTCAGTAAATCGCTCTGTCCTAGGGTGGATGATCTTGGTGTAACAGATAACGCCATGTAACTTGTGGTAACGACTGGGACTTTACTCAATGATTGGACTAGGACTGAAGACGTTGCAGACATATTCACAGATAGCACCGTTTTTGTGAAACTTTGGTTTTGTGAACCTTTCACAGCTGTGGCAAGCGTCGATAATTTACTATGTTCTGGAGTGGATTGTTGAAGTGAAGACGAAACCGCCGTATAACCTGTGGTAACTACAGGAATATCACTTGGTGAATAAGTTCGAGATGAAAGTGTTGTTGCCAGATAACTCTGGCTTTGTGGCATGTTCACACTTGAAGTACGATTGAATAACAAAGTGGTATTGACTAATTCTGTAGAGGATGGTCTTGGTAAGGTTGGCACTGCTGATTGGTGTGTTTGGAACAAAGATGTTGCTGACACATTTAAGGATGCTACTGTTGCTGTAAAGTTCGGCCGTTCTGGTGAAGATTCTGTAGGTAAAGAGGTGAGGAGCAAGGTGGCTGTTACTTCCTGACTCCCTGACAAAGAGTTTGTGGCCAACGTAGAGAGCGAACCTGCAAGATTTGACGCGAAGAAACAAACACTACAAGAACCTTCCACTTTCATTAGCTTCAACTGATAGCTCTTTTTTATTCTCTACAGCTGCGAGTAAGAAGTAATTAGTACCGACTTTACTTTCCTGACATTTCTGAAGTTAACACACTCGATTACAAGGGATCACGAGTGTCAGAGTTTAGTTATACTCTAGCCCCCTCTTATGTTAAAATTCTGCAACAAAACTTCATCGCTTCTTTCTCGCCATATATACTAAAAGGAGACAACATTACGCGAAGTGTATGCATTGTTTGTTGAAACTTACTTTGAAAGGAGTTGGCAGCTGTGGACAAAACTCTCGATTGCTGTGTAGAGTTTACGGAAGGTCTTCTTGACGTTTCCTTGCTGATACGTGTCAGCTTCAGGGACGAAGCTGTTGACACATTAACAGATCCAACTTCTGACAGAAGCGTCCGGCTAAGTGATAAATCCACAGCTGTGGTTATGGAATAATTTCGCGATAGCGGAGTGAAAGGTGAAGAGAGTGATGAAGTCGTCAACGACAGGGACTGAACTGTGGTCTGAAGAGCCGGAACATAACTTGATGAATGAGGTTGAGACGAATGAGTTGCTGTGGTAATTATCAATGAAACTGTCGCTGTTGTTCTCTGGTTTTCAGATGAAGATTCAGTTCTCGAGGTTGAAGCCAAGCCTATAGAATTCGATAATAAAACAAAGTTAATAGAATAACCCGTTGCCAGATCTTGAACGGCGGACACTTTCACTTAAGAGTCTCACACAAGAACATGGTAACCGATAGACCTACTTCCAGCGACCCAACAATGATGTTTATGGAATCACCGTAGATAAGAGCCCGTTTCACATAATGGTTCACTTTAATTAATAAGTCAATGATGACTCGTGATACGGGTAATAGGGTCTGCAACGTGCTTCATGTAAGAGGGTTGCAACAAAGCCAATCATCACTGAAAACTTTGCTTCCTTTTTGCATTTAGCAAATCCCCAGTGGTTAACTATTTCAGAGTATTTTTTTTTTTTTTTGATTTTGAAGAAGAGCGTACCAAATTAGAACATTTTTAGTGCTGTTTTTAAACTGTTGTTGCAGTATTGACCCATAAAGTCAGTTTTAATATGTCTAACATGCACTCTTCAAGTAGTGATTAACAATAAAATACTTAAGGTTTAAAATTACTGTTATTCATTGTTTACATTTTACATTTTTTTACATTTATTCATTTAAAGTTACTTGTTTCGGATTTGTGAAACTTACTTGACTTCTCATGCAAAAAAGAAGACCTTCCATGCACTGAAACTGAATGGCTTGCTGTCCTTGAGGCAGTTTCTGCAAATGTCGCCAGTGAAAGCCTCTGAAGCGTACTGGAAGTGTGCGTTTGGTTTTGATCTGACCGGGATGAAGCTGTATTTACGACAGAGAATGAAGACACCGTTTTGATAGTAACCGAACTACTAATGACAGAGAATGATTCAGTCTTCGATGAGTTTCGCAAACAGGGAATCATTCGCGATGCATTCGTAGAAACCAGTTGGGAGGCAGCCGAATCTGACTTCGAGGTTGCCATGGTCACTGTTGATAGCGTTAACGTAGGTATGAAATCGGATGTAATCTTTTCTGCTGAGAAAGATGTCTTAAATATTGGTGTAATTGATGTAAACGACGTCGATGGCCTCTTGATAAACGTGGCTGTAACAGAACCTTCCCTGCTGTCAGGCTGGGAAAACGAAACTGTCCAATTTTTCAAAGGAGGCCCTGTTGAATGTGTAGAGGAGACCAGGTATGAAGAACTCGTGGGCAGAACAGATGGCGTAAGATCTGATACAGTGGCGATGCTTTTATCTTCTGGTGATTTTGATGAAATATAGGACGTGGAAGTTTGGAATTCCGATATTTTCAGAGATAGTCCGAGTGTATAGGCAACCGAGCTGCTGCCTGAAGGAGTAATGGTTGCTGTCACGAATACTTGGGTCGTGGAATCGATGGTGGTGGCGGTCACATTAAAAGAGGATGACGTGAACGCGGAACCTTTTGTATTCTCTAGAGTTGTAGATGCTCTCAGAAGTGAAACTCCCATAGTAGAAATGTTCTTATACTCGGACGACGGCAAAGGACGTACGGCAGTCGTCGTCAAATTTGAAGTGGAGTTTAACGAAGAAGTGTTCACAATAGAAGACGAGATTGACGCAATGGACGCGTAAGGGGACTGTCTCGTTGCCGTAGCTGATTGAAAAGACAAACTGGGTAGTACTTGACTAGAATGAGGCGTAGTCTTCATTGGTTGACTTGAGTCAGGCGAAATGCTAGATCTTCCAGCTGTTTCCTGCGGGAAATTCAATGAAGCAGAGAGTGATTTCGTTGCCATGAGAACTGAGGTGGACATCGAATTTCTACTGTATGTAAGAGACCCATTTGACACGAATAGAGTTTTAGATGTTGAAAGTGGTTGTAATGAATTGGCAATGCCAGGTGAACTTGGAAATGACACATAATAATTATTTACAGTACTTTCCGCTTGCGATAGGCTTGCTTGCTTTATTGACGTCTCTAGTCCAGTAAATGAAGATAATGCAGTTGAACTCTGCCCTTTGTCTTTGACAGAAGTGTTAGGTGAAAATCCAGTTGGATATGACGTCACAACGGAGGAGACATCAGGTGTCTGTTTGGATGAGTCGAAGGTGGATATCTCCGTAACTGAAACTCGATTGGACGATGACATGGACTCGGAACTTTGTCTGGTTTCTGAGGATCTGGAGTTTCCGAATGTGCTATGCATCGTTTGATTAAGCTGTAGAGTTTTTATACTGCCTTTTCCAAGAGGTGAATTACTGACGGCCGTGGCAAAAGATGAGTGAACACCAATGCGGCTCGGCTCGGAGACTGAGATGGATGGTGATAAACTGTGAGTAGCCGTCTCATTCGACGCGGGAGCTTTAGATCCATGAACAGTTGTCATGAGCGTAGACATAGTTGAGGAGATATACGACGCCAAGTCTGTACGCAAGGTTAGCGGGTGGTTTTCGTTTGAAGTTTCCAATTGGCTACCTGAGTATGATCCACTGGTTGTTCCAGGAGTTGCATTGGAATGAAAGCTCCCTTCGTGCTCAGTGCTAAGGAGTGTTTCGGTGGAATCACCTTGGTGGACAAACGCCGAAGAATTATTGACAACGAAAGATGTCCTTGTATGTGAGTTATGAACTAAGGAACTGGCTACTGTCACAGATTTCGAAAGTATCAGTTCCGTAGAATCTATAGTACCTACGAAATTCCCAGTTGCCGTGGAAATCGTTTGCATTATTGTCGTTCGAACTTGAAAATAAGTTGATATGCTTGCTTCTTGAATACTTGACTGAAAGGAATGAGGTGAAGCAATGCGTAGCAAACGCGATGACATAGAGGAAGAGTTGCTTCGATGCCCTGACAACGAATTGGTTATAGACAAAGTCAAAGTAAATAAATTGCTAGATAAGCCACCCGAAATTGTTGTAGAATTCGAAAGTATGCTTTTTGTTGCGCTGATATCTCCTGCCGAACTCCCAACAACATCTTGCGTTACAGGCGATATGATTTGCAAGGAACTCGAAGGGTTTGTGTCTTTGGAACTTAACTGCACTATGGTGGCAGAACTCCTGTCACTACTACTTGATGAGGAAGCGTTGCTTTGATTCCCAGATAATGAACTACTCGTAAACAATGCTAATGTAAGCGGTTCGGTAAATCCGGTGATCGAAAGCGACGAAGCTTCTAACAGCGAACGCACACTCCCCCCAACGCTTTGAGTAATGGGTGCCGCGGTGGTAACGAATGATAGCGCCATTGTAATCGGCTCCGTTGAACCAACGATAGGAAAGTTTGAAGATCGAAGAATGGTGAGAATGTAGGTCTTGTTCAGAAGTGAAGTGGGTGTGGTTGTGCTGGTGCTATTGACTGAAATGAGATGGTTAGAACAATTGCATTAGTATTTTATTTTACACATTAGTTTGAGGTTAGTCTACATAAAGAGTCAGATAGGTGTATAACTTGTTCGTGTAGGGTAGCTGTGTGAAGCACTTCGTTACGAAAAAAAGCCCGCTTTGCAATGAGTGCTTGTAACAGTTTCGACGAAATGATTGATGATCCCCACTTTGCACATGGTCACAACACAATTGCATTAGCCGTGCTGCTCAGTCACATTTTTAGTCACATTGTCGATTAGTTATTCACACAAATCGGGGATTTGTGTAAAGAACGTGAACCTAAATTAATCCAATTTTGTAGTAGGTCCACTAGTTGTCCATTGTTGCTATACTTACAACAACGAACGTCCATTATAACGAGTTGCTTTACACACCAGGTGTTCTAATTAGTAATTAAAGTGGGTAAGATTAGTGATAATATTAAGTAGTAATACTTAACTATTAATATGCATTTCACTTTATACATTACATTATGACATTAATTTACCCACTCTAAAATAACAATCAAAACACAAAATAATGAATGAAATTAGAGTGAAGATCGCTTACAATCAGCAGCGAATTATCATGTAGGCAAGAGAACCGCCTACAAACCTGTAGAATTGATTGTCAGTACTCATATGGGTGACAGGCAAGTGCTTAAAACAAGACAAGAGAAGATAAAGGTAAGAGAATGAATCACCTATAAATAGGCCGGCACATTCACTTTTTATTGTTTGTGCAGGGGACATCTGCCTCCCAATTAAAGTCCTATTAAAGTTCCGAAATGTATTAAAACATAGCGAGGGCCGAAGCTCCTTTGCTTATTTGATATCAAAGAAGACATCACCACAGCGGTCGAGGTTTTCCTTCGCTTGAAACGAAACGAAAACATACACGTACTAAACAGATTCTCCTGGAAAACATCAAGATTTACGTTGAAGTGTAAATTTTAAAGCTACAACATCATTAAAGGGAGACTAATAATCCCGATTATATTGCTATAACTGGTTTAGCAAAAGACCAAAAAAAACAAAAAAAAAATGAAATTAAATTAAATCAAAAAAATAATAATAAAATTGTGATAAATTAAATAGGAACTCATTGAACATACACAGCTGGTCATGTTAATTTTTCCTTAAATCGGTGTTATGAGTTTTCCACAGTATTACTAGTATCATACAACTTCAGTCATCGTTTTTAAAGAAAAACTGAATTTCCTTGCGGTAAATAGGCTGTACCAGAGGTCTCCCAGTCTCCCGGGAGCCGTCAACGTTTTGATATATCACTCTCAGTTGTGTCCTTTCAAAACAGTTTTAAATATGGAAAAGAAGTTCAATAAGGATGAGTTGCCTTGACTCTTCTGTCTGTGCTACTTGTGTTTTCGTGGCATTTCTGGGCCGTTTCAACGCGGTTTTAGCGAGTTTTGTTAATTTTACTGTTTTCAGTCCTCTCCATATATCATTCATACAAACTCTTATGTTTACGCTGCGTTAAGCAATTAAAATGTTCACGGGTCTCCAGGAGCGTGGACGACCTGTGGTTGTACATGCAATTTTAATTTGTTTCGATTAGTATGATATAAGAAACTTTTATTGCACGTTAAAGGTAGGCCATTGTGATGACTCACTAGGTTAACACTTATTTTTTTTTAAATTTTAATCAAAGCATTATTTTACGTACATACACCTTTGTAAGCTCATGTAAAATTCGAGTCAAGGCTGAACCAAGACTGGACCCTTCTAGTTTTTCCTCACGCTATCACGTCTTAAATGTTCTTAACATCGACTTGTTTTTCAAGTTCTACAAACTTTTAAAGTTATTTTCAATCGGAACAAATGTGTATTCAGGCATGTTGGGCTCTGCAGTTAAATTTCTTGAGATATTCAAATGTTAAATTGTGATCTATTTAGCAAACAGTAGTCACAAACACACTTGAGCTTTAATACTGAAAATAACAACTCTATGAAGGCTGTTGACTCCGTACTACACAGCACAATCCAACAGGAACGAGAGTTGATACTTTAGGAACTCAGCGGTGGCTATGGTAAATACACGATCGACAGGTTCTAGAATTTGGCCAAAAACATGTAGCCCATTGCCAGATTCATGTACATTTCATGCCAGTTTATTAAAGCTGAAATCGATCACTTGTGATCGCTTAGACGCCCAATATTCTGGGTTTTTTTTCGACAAACAAGTTGCTAAGGTGATCATGCATAAGTACGAAGTAAAATTATACAATGATGATGCAGTGGATTTGTTCCACTGAAATAATTCAAATTGATCTTTTGAATAGGCCTATACATCGTTGACAACCAATCACCTTGACATTCATATTCAATGTTTCCAGTGACTCATTAACAGTAGTTATAACAAAAACACAATGTAATTTCTAAAATAATCAGTCTCTCCTGTTGTAGTTCTAAATTTTCTTCCGTCGCTGGTAGGAAATTGGCCATCATATACTGCACATAAATGGCATATGATTTGCGCAGTCCTATATAAAGTCAAACACAAAATGTGCTTTGCATCCCAGAGCCTTTCAAACCAGGGACTTTCAGAGGATAATGGACAATACTTGCGATGACGTACACCAAACATTTCATCTATAGTGGCTCTACTCCTAAATTTTGAAATGCGAAAATTTTAGGGTATCAATTTCGTATGCAAATTCTTAGTGAAATGCACTCACTGACGACAGTGTAATTAGAACCCGCCGTGTTAATATCAACTTGACTTTGCGAAATCAAAACATTGTATTGTCCACGGAGCGATATGAGATTGTTATTATCCACTAATCTTCCCTAAAGCATTCACTTTTAAAGAAAGCAGCGGATAAAATCCTCACAAAAGTTTGTCAATCACAAACAGTTAAACGAATCAACGAAACTTTTTCAGTAAAACATATGCTGTCGACGTATCAAGGCCTCCGGGTTAGATAAGAAAATTATTGACCGCTTGCTACTTTGATTAAAAGTTAAAACGCCACAACAGAGCTCTATATAAAGATACAAACAATCTTTAGTCAGCAAGTTACAAAGAGGTACTGCTAACTTGTTCGCAAGGGAAAATCATACCCAATGTTGACCTCAAATGAATTTTATACTTACCATTTTCGGAGGATGAGTTTACTCCCACCGAATGACTCGAATAGCCGGAAATGGCGGTCGATACAGCCCTAATTGATGCTGGAAAAACCGAGCTATCCTCGCTGGAGATCGAAGATGCATTGCCTTCACCAGCGACGGAACCACAACAGAAAACCAACAAGGTAAATAATCCGACCAGAATGGCCGCGGTGGAGTGCTGCAATCGCACGGTTGTTCCTTCAGACGCAGTGGAAGATGTTCTTGTTTTCTTATTCATCTATTTCAGGCGTTGTTGTTTCAACGTCGCTTCAACTTCATGTCTCAGGCGGCGTTTCATGAGGATTTGTTCTTACACACGCCGTAAATCTGGAAAAAACCGTAGACGTCGAGAAAATGAACAGGGCATCACGCTCTGTGGACTGCATTTAGAGCCCCATGGAAACACTTCAATAACCTTGGCAACATGTCGTTCCTTTCAATTAATAACGCTAATCAATATTTGATTAGCATAAGTTATTCCCTCGGGACAGACGGGCATTGTTGCAATTTAACACTTCAAAAAACCGTCTCTTTTCTCTCAAAATAATATTCGCTAATTACGAAGTTATTAATAAAAATTTAGTGGGATTACGGTAAGTCACGAAGGATCACAGAGTTGTGATAACATGCGTGTAGAGGAAACAAATTAATTCCCATTTGATATCGATGAGTGGCTGTTGATTTACGCTCCAGTGTGGCTTTTAGAACGTATGTATAAATTAATTTTTCGTTTCCACGCAACGAAAACAAGCGCTTTTCCACAATCTGCTGACTTCATGAAAACGAGGCTCGATGATCGAGATAGTTCCATAGATTTCAAGATGTTTAAGCAACCTATTTACGGAAGGAAAAAAAAACTTTTTACTAGCTCAGCAGAGAAATGATTTTATTTTGACTAAATAAGTCTGTCAGAGATAACTAAAACAAGGCTTTGAGGTCGGTGAAAAAACACAAGTGGTATTCTTTTGTTAATAGTGTGGATAAATACGACAAATAACAGTAATCTAATCTAATATGTTGCACTCGTTAGCTTGATGAATCAGAAACGAGGCCATATTAGCGGGGTGGGTAGAGGGGGTCGGGGGGGGGGGGACGGAAGGTTTGTTTTGAGTATCCAACATGCCGTTAACGTTTTTACCTAAGTATCCAGTATCCCTAAAACCTCTAATGTCGCCTCAGAAAGCAGACGTCTTGGTCAATACCCAGCCCCTGGGGTAGGCCTGCCCCGATTGTGCTCGGCAACTTTTGAGCGACTTTTAACGTTTGGAGCAATGTGACACAACTTTCCCAAAGGTTTCTTCCTTTCCCTTTTAGTACGCTAATCGAGCGTGCTAAGAGAAATTTTGACCAACAGAAGATTATTCAGTGAAGTCATGCACAAAGACTAGAGACCGCTGGCATATTTGCGGGCTTGACCTTTTGAATATTCAACTCCAAAACAGAAATCTGAGGTGTTAATTAGTCCCAGTTAGCATGTCATGTGGCTAATTAATAATGCCCTGAGTTTAGATTAGCTAGATAATGTGGATTTTGTTTCGGTAGAATTTCGACAATCTTATTACATAGAAGATACGAGAAAATAAAGCCATCCAGCTCAACTTCAAAACATAGATTCTCCTTCTCAATCCATGATCAAGTAGTCACCTGCCTTCCCAAAATCTTCCATATTGCAAAGAAAATTTAAATGTTGAATAGGGACTGTCTAGCTGTCGGCCGCAACCTCGGAAATAGATTTCTATTGATCAAGTAGTTCTTTAATTGCCAAAAATAAAATATAGCAAGTTTCAAAAGAGTTTGTATTCTTTAGTTTTCAGTCTGCGCTGTTTTAAATTTAACTTAGCTAGAAAGCATTGTCAAGCACAGTTTGTCATGGGATCATACTATATGCTGACATTTCTGCCCCTGCCATTCACCTGATTATGCGAGTTAAAATGAATATTTAAGTTAAAGAGTAGTATCTCGATTTTATATATATATATAAAAAAAATGCTCATACAAAGGTAAACAGCGAATTACTTTTAACAATTACTTCAGAATAATAAAACTACTAAGTAAAATAAACGACTTAATTTAGGAGGGTGAAGTAGGTCGACAGATTGATAACGTTAATTCCCCATAGCTTACATGGACTGAAGTTGCGAACTCCTCTATGTTCAAGGTGTAGTAACGAAAAACGTTATCAAGCTATTCGTTCTAAATAAATACACGTATATTCCCTGATATATGTCTTTTATCTCAACCAGACGACGGCGAGGAGAAGTATCTCTTGTACATCTCTTTTTTGACAGTCAAAACGACATGACGTGTTTCCATGACAACACCAACAGGTCATTGTAATGGAAATACGCTGGTCCTTTTAATTTAAGTCGGTAACTTAAAACGAAAGAGACATAATTGACTTAATGACTAATCTCGAAGCAGATTTTGTATTTATTATTTATTATCTCTATTTTATCTTTTCGGTCGAGAACATTGATATTTCAGGGCTCAATAAAATTAACTTAAGACCAGTAACTTGCTGTATATGACTGGATTTGTTAAAAGGGCGTTTGCACCAAAGAGACCTCAAAGTTACTCCAAGCTTGGTTAAGAAAAAAATAAAATGAAATACCTGATAGACATGAATTTGAATTTTGATACAGTCTACTCTGGAGACATATATTTCCACAGCCTGTTGACTGAAAGACCTGGAGAGGTCAAACATGAGCAAGTTGTTTACTGTCGATCGAAGAAGAAAAAAAAGAAGAAGAACAACAACAACAACAACAGAGAACAATAACTGCATCTTACAGCCACATTTTATTGAAAACAAATATCAAATTGAGTACCTGATTTAATTGTAATGGCTATTCTGGTGGAGTACCCGTTTGATTTCTAATTTTACTTTACTGAACCATGACGGGACGCACGGGGCTTCTACTGTAAGTACTGCAGAGAAATGGAAGGAAATGTTCCTAACATTCCTTACATACTCTCACTAGGGTTCTTCGCCTTGCGGCCAGGGAAGGCGTCACAATCTGTTTCAGTGACATGTCGATGATATTAAATAAAAAAATAAACCAGAAAGGGCCGATGGAATGTGAGACGAGCTTTAAAATGAAGTCACGATATTAATAGAGTTTTAAAAGTAAATAGTGCGTTCGAGTCATTCCCAATGCTTTCAAATGATGGCGGACTCCACCGACGCCAATAATCTGGAACAAAACAAGGTCATTATATATCGGATCACGTCTAAACACACGT
>Ga0126338_10000376_pt1 | contig 23286 bp, 16 predicted proteins | sample OrbCmetagenome_2_FD_92529 | JGI IMG/M metagenome (GOLD analysis project Ga0126338, IMG submission 92529) | Coral microbial communities from Petempiche,Puerto Morelos, Mexico - Orbicella C C metagenome | ecosystem: Host-associated > Invertebrates > Cnidaria > Coral | place: Petempiche,Puerto... | reverse complement strand
TGAAAGGCAAAACTTGCTCGAGGTTGCTAAAACCGCAAAAAGTTGCTCAAAAGTTGCCGAGCACAATCGGGACAGGCCTACCCCCTTGTACGGAGGTTAAGAAAGGAATTACAAAATCGTTGCCCTTCGTTTGCATTTTAATTAATATTTGTTATTCCGTGGGTTCGATTACGTTCTAGAAACTTCGATTGCGTTCCGAGGTGTAAAAGGGAGTTCCCCGAGTGTTTCAAATAGTGAAAACGGAAGGGAAACTAAAACATTTTCCGAGAGGATTACTATGACTAAACCAGTGAGTTTCAGGACAAAAAAACTATGAAAGTGAAGTGCCTGTACCTTCCTTAAGATACCCTAGAATTTAAAACACTATTATACTGCGATATTGACAGCGAAACATACTAAAATATTTGCTGTCTGGCCGGGGAAAATGGCGTCACTGCATGGTGTATGAAGCGAAGCACAGGCAAAGATTCCAGTGCTCCTGCTCTCAAAACCCCTATTCATAAAAATAACAACGGACTTAAGAACCTTCTCTTCTCAAAGATTAAGGCAATGATATCTAAATTAAACTCAAATTAAAAACTATATTATAAACTTGGTACAGCCTATCACGTTTACGTTCGATCTGGCTTATTTTCATGCGACGCGACGATCTTAATTATGCTGTATATTTGCAAATGAATAAGCTTCAAATCGAAAGCAGCAGTCACATAAAAAACAACAACAGAAAACTTGAAATAAATCGTGTTTTACCTACCGATTCACCTACAATAGTAACTTCCGTCTTTGCTGTACTTTGCTTCGATCCCGCTTCGACATCGCGTGATCTCTGCACGATTGCACTCATCCCCAGACCCCTAAACGCTGCACAGGTGCGCGAGGGAAGATTGGACGCACACGCGAGCCGATCGCGCGCTCGGAGAACCCAAGGGCTGAGACTTGTTGCCCCACGTCTCACCCTGTGTATTACTGAGGAATTTGGAAATCCTGGAATCTAAAAGTCCTTTCCAATAATTCTTTCCTGATTGCGAGGGATTAAGACCAGGTTGACTTGTGGCAAGTCTTTTTCCTGGCTGAGATGTCTTGAACTTATTTTCATGCATCATTATATTAAATGCATCAACTGATCAGGTCAAAGGAAAAGAAATTATGACTGTGATGGCGGTTGGAAATGTGTTCTTTTTTATCATGGATTTTTCCTTTTCCTTCCGCTTTGATTGAGAAAATTTCTCTACCACTGGAGAGAGTATTTCATCACAGTTCCAAACACCTCAGAGATACCCTGTTGCCTTTTATATGATCAACTCTCTTCTGGGTGTCTGGACATGTCACAGTTGGTATATTACAAGTGCACTGATGCAAATGTTCCATTTGTCTGATTGTTGATTACTTTTTCAAATTAACACGCAAATGGATGTTAAAAAGAATGATACTAAAAGGAAAGGATCTCTAATGTGGTATTTAGTTGCTCTTATTCATTTCAGTTCAGAAACTACTGAATCATTTGTAAACTTTAATTTCACCAGGTTGCTGAACACTATAATGGCTTTGTACAGCTACATATTTTTCAAACTTGACATTGTTTCCAAAACAGTTTCGTCATTTATTTATTATTTTACAGAAGGCATCAGCATCCTTGGTGAGGTCTGTCAATATTATAAATGTGTCTTTATTTAGAGTACAAGTAGTCCCTCTTTCTCTTAGTCTGTCATGTGTGATGCGAAAGAAAGCCGCAAGAAAAAAATGGCTGCGCGAAATCCTAGGGGCAAGACGCACTTCTCGCCCCCAGGATTTCACATGGCCATTTTTTTGCACAGTTTTCTTTCAAGTCATGCATGACAAACCAAGGGAAAGAGGTACTACTTGTAGTCTAGTCTTTATTGCGCCATGTATTTTGTAATCTAAATTTCACTGCATGAACCTATGTACCTATGTAGTGTACAGGAGTGAATAGAGCACCTCTGAATGAATTGACCTTTTTACTATATTTTGGATAAAGTTTAAATTACAACCAGGCTGCAAACCTGAAGAGAAACAAAGAGTTAATCAGGGTTATGCACCATTCGAAGTTCTCAAAGCGCTCCACTTTTTGCATATCCAGTTTGGCCCACGTCTTAAATGTTGCATTATTTGACTAGTTTTTAATACTGCTTAATAAACAAGAACAGAAATGACATAATTTGTTATTTTATAATTTAATTTATACATATTCACTACCCTTCCAGATTCACACTCCTACACTACTTCTTCTGTTGTTTCCATGTGGCTGAAGTTGAAAGAAGTCCTTTAGTTGCTGTGCATTGGCATTTCCCACCACAGTAGCCAGAGACTAAAATTAAAACAAATTAACAAGCTAAGTCTTCATCTAGTAATACTGTAGTTATGAAAATATCTGAAAGTTACACTGTGACTACTCAAACCTAGGCCACCCAACAAAATTCTCTACAGAATAATGAATGAAAACTTTGAATGTTCCCAATAGATTTCCCACAAATTACCGATCTGACCAAGCGCCACATTGTTATTTTGACCATTTTTATAATTTTAACAGGCAAATGCTATTTGTCAATTTGCAAAAACAATCACTTGGATGGCTTCGGTTGGGGTAGCTGCACTGTAAGTTTCAATGTTTTGCTCAACAAATGACTCCAGAATTGTTCTACATGAATATGGACTGTGTATAATATCATTTATAACAAATTAAATTGACAACAGTCATTATTAATTGCAAAGGTAAAGGCATCATTTCAATTATTAAAATGTTGCATCACATGTACTCCAGGTGTATACTGGGCAGCACCTTGGTGATTATTTGGCTTAGACTAGTACAGACTATAAGGTGAGAAAGTGCAAAGTGTAGTCTGTTCTTAGTCATAGCATATACAGGCATCATGCAATAATCCTACAAGACACTCTCTTCTTTGCTGAGGCCAATGACTTATGACAGTTTGTCAAGGTAGTGAAATCTGTACCATAAAAAAATTAACCAAATAGATTACTTACAGCAACTGAAGCCTTACTGATTTGTTCAATACCTAAAAGAAAATAGTAGATTTAAGATGAATTTTACCATAATATCAAATTATATCCAATATCTTAATAATAAGCATATGGATTCACTAGGTTTCCTTGTGTTCTGTTCTTGTTCTTTAGGTCGGGTGGCGGTGAAACATAACCCCTTCCTCTCCTGTACACACATTGAGTACATTCCTTTTAGGCTTGCAGAAAATGGGCTATTTGCAAGTAACCTGTTACCACCGTGAGAATACTAGCCTCCTACCCAGACAGATGCTCTTTGGGCTGAAACCACACAATCTTCCTCCCCCACCAATGGGATGAGTCTGAAGAAATTCTGCGTAGCTAGGAGACTGTATGAATACAAGTTTTCATGGGAAACCATTCATACATGTGTGAAAATGTGTTTCATCTGTGCATTCATTTTCAAGCAAATCAAACTCAATTTCATGCGCAATGTTTTGACCGAAGACTCAGAAACAAACTATTGTCTCATAAAACAATTACCACATAAAACAAAACCATGTTGAGTTTATATAACAATGGTGAATAGCTATAATAACCTACTTACTATTAAACTTGGATAACAGAGCCATTGCTTTTTTCTGTCCTAATCCTGGCACAGTCTGTAGAGTTGTGAGAACAGCTTGGTCTGTAGGTTGTGGTTTCATTTTGATGCGGTAAGGGTTACTTTGGGGCTTGCTCTCCAACAAGACCTGGTATGAATTTTTGAATTCATGTAACAGTGATACCAATAAATTATAATACTGTTTTATGCCTGGGGGTTTTAAAAAGGGACAGGCACCAGGCAAACTAACTGGCTGTGAGGACGATTTTGCTTGCCTGGTTTGACCATCTTGAGGGAGGTTTTTTTCTGAAAAGAAGTTCAGTCCCATTTCAAAAAGTTTTGCATGTGTGTGTAAAACAATTGCCTTCCCGCTGAAAACCTTAATGAAACCCCTGCAGTTATGCCAAATGATAATTGTTTTAAGTTATAAATCACATAAATCTGCATAAAATCATCAAAGTGTTTCTATTGGCTCAGTGACATGTTTATCAACATTAACATAATGCACATATATCATAAAATTACATGGGCAATATACATCGTATATCACTCATTATATCACACACATTATTAGGTCAATTCCTTTTAGTTAGGCTAACACTGCTCTGTGGATAGAACCCTTAAGTTAGTATATTAGCTAAAGGTGCTTCAAAAAAAGACGCTTCTTGCAGACAGTAAAATAACTTTCTGAAACATTATCTATTGAGGTAGGAAAACTTTTAAAACTGTTATCACTTGACAGTGTGACATTCCATGCATGTTCCATATTGATCATGGGGTAAAAGTAAAGAAGAGCCCTCCCTCCTCCCCCCCCCCAAAAAAAAACCCACTGTCGATTGACTGTTGATCAACTGTCGGCCAATAATCATGGTAATCTTCCTCAATGTATAGTCCAATAATGAACAGTCTCCCAGTCCCCAACCTCATGACACACTCATCAATATAAGAATTACTATTTTTCTACTGCAGGGGTTTCATTAAGGGCTGGTCACCAGGCAAATTGACCAGCTGATTTGACCATCTAGTGGAAAGTTTTTCTTACAAAGAAGTTCAGTTCAAATAGTTTTGCCCGCCTGTGAAAACCAGTTGCTCTCCTGCTGAAAACGTTAATGAAACCTCTGCTGCTGTATAACATTTTGCTATTCCAAACTCTCTGGGGGACTGAAACTGTTTAAACTTCTGGAGGTTCATTAGAAAGGAAATGATAGTTTACCATTTGAGCTAAGATTTTGCCAGCTTCCACAGGTGATGCTACCGGAAGAAGTACCAGTCCCCTCTCAATTACAACAAACTTCTGCAAATCATAGAAGTATTGGGAACTAAGGGACGTCTTTTCAGCCAATATCACTCTCCTAAATGTTGCCTGAAAAAGATAAAGAAATAGCAATTCTGTTTTGATTCTCTGCCAGAGGCTGTTGGGCATCCTACTTATTGGACTGTGAGTTTGATGTCATGAAGACCTTAGTTAACTGTCAAGAGTTGGGCAGTCCCAGTGACTTATCCATTAACGATAGAATATCGATAAAAATTATGATTGGTTTTATTTTGTATGTTTCAACTATAACGCATGACAAACCATCTGCACACTGTAAGAACCCTCTATGACTTGATAATAGGAGGTTGTCTTGCTAACCAGATTGCAGGTTTGCTGGAAGTGAGCCTCTGGGATATAAAGTGTATGCAAGGGTTAAAAAAGAAAGACAGATTTCTTTTAGTTCCTAGAATTTGCAGCATACTAAATGGGGGAATAAAAAAACATCTTACTCCATCCCACGAAAATAAGTTTACAATACCTTGGCAAATTTGAGCAGCTTGCCTTTGTAATTGGATCCACCCACCAGATCTGCTTCAGTGAGATACAATACTCCAACATCTGATGATGGGTGAAAGTCTATTACTCCCATGCAGTCATCAATTTGAACAGTGACATGGCTTTCTGAATATCAACCAAACAATGAACTAATTATTCATCAAGTAAGCATTATCAGGTGGTCATCCATGTTAGTCAATCAGTCAGTTGGTCAGTCCATTCGTGCATCTGTGCGTCGAACCAATCAATCAATTAATCAAACAACCAGATACCGTAAATCTTCGAATTAGCGCCCCCCTTGAATAAGCGCCCCTCCCATTGGCCGAAATTTAAAATAAGCGCCCCTCCCCTTCCCCCCATTTTGTGGGCGAGTAATAAGACAACAAAGGATGTATGTAGAGCTTAGATTTCTGCATTGTTTCAGTTTGTGAACATGTTAAGTGAACACATTGAACGCGTCAAGTACTAACAGTGCCGCGATTTAAACTTTAGGATCAGCTTTTTATGTCAATAAACAGCTTATGTTGTTGTTTACACGCAGATGATGAATTAAAAAAATGATCATGTCAGGCCATGATCTGAGAAAAATTAAATAAGCGCCCCCCCTTGAAAAAGCGCCCCCCTCAAATAAGCGCCCCCTGTCTTCTCCTAAATTTGAACTGAGCGCCCTGGGTGCTAATTCAAGGATTTACAGTAATCAATTGATCAATCAATGAGTCAGTCAGTGATTTTTTCATTTAGTCAATCAATCAATCAATTGATCAAAATAACAATCAATCAGCCAGCCAGTCAATCATCCTACATGTCCATCCATCTGTCAGTCCGACTGTCCGTCTGTTTATCCATCTGTCAGTCACTCAGTACTCAGTCAGCCAGTCAGTCAGTCAGTCAAGTCAGTCAGTCAGTCAGTCAAGTCAGTCAGTCAGTCAGTCAGTCGGTCAAGTCAGTCAGTCAGTCAGTCAGTCAGTCAGACAGACACATTAATTTTATATACGAATCAATGAATGAATCAAAATGATAAAACATTGTACAGTTAGTAATAACTTAGGTCTTGATCAAGGCAGAAAGACAAAGAGTATAATGATTTACACGCTCTGAAACAGTTGCGATTGTTCTGTCGTGTTCTTTTCAAATTTAAATTTTGGCGCGAAATAGGCGCGAGCAATTGCTGCCAAACAAAACAACTAAATTACAACAAACAAACCTTGGAGCGTTTTGACGATCTCACTACCATGGAATCTTTCGTTGACAAGTACATGTCCGGGGAGAATGCAGGCGCCATGGAGCCTTGGTTGAGTTGTGACTTGAGAAGAACGCGACGCCATTTTGTTTGGGCTGAGTGCGTGATTTGGGATCAGCGGTGCAAAACAAAGAAGGAGGCGCAAGCTACGATTGCGCATGAAATTCGAAATGCTCGTTTGGAAGTTTCTCTCTCGCGTTGTCAACACTTTTGGTGAAAAATCCGTGTTTTTCTTCCATCAAAATGAATGTTTCTGAGTTACTAGCATTTCAGGTATGTGGAGTTTTGTGTTGGGTATTATGTTTGTCTTGTAGAGGTTGTAGCACGGTTGCTATTGGCGATAAAGATAGAAATCTAAAAATTAAGCGTGCGGAAAAAGCTTAAAGCTTATTTGCTGTTTTTACTAAGCCTAAAATTTTTCTCTACTAGCCATAACCCTTTAAGCCCCTGTAGGAATGCTGCATTTTTCTAAAATGGTAACTGTAGAACGGAAGACCACAAAGTAATACGATAAATTATGGTTATTAACCCTGGGCTTTTTCAAGTTCCCAAGGGGTTTTCCGGTGGGCTTGTAGATGGGATTTGGAGGGGGGGTCTTAATATCCGAAGGGAGGCTTTTCAGCGGTATAAAAAAGGCCTTTTGAAATAAGCTGATGATCCCAACACCCAGCAGTATAAAAAGATGTTTTATGTTTGTGGGAACAAGAAACACCAGGCACAAGTAAGGAAATAAGTATGCAAAGCACAGGGGTCATTGTATGAAGCTTCCTCATAATTGCAAATACCGAACAGTGAGGTACAAAAAGTATAGGAGACCTTCTATCCTGAGTGTTTATAACTGGAATAGTTTTTTTATGTATACATATAGATGGGCCTCAGAGCTGTGCTCTAGAAGCACCCGGGTGCCACAGGCAACTAACTTTTGCCTGTGGGTGACTGGAAAATCTTACTTCTTTCCTACATGTATAAGTTTAAGTGCTGGGCACGCAGGATTTCATGGTTAGGAACCTTTGGGCTCCTTGTAATTTGTCTTAGTCCAGAGCCTTTGCCTTATAACCGGCAGGGCTTTAAACCAGAATTTTACAGTAGAACAAATGAAAGTTATTGTTTGTGTTATCTTAAATTACCAAAACAAACATAAAGGATATCACAGACTGGATTAAAGGATGTCCAAAATAAAAAAAGAAAAACTTTCAAAAATACCTCATCCCTTGTATGTAAAGTGGGTACATACCACTACACAATGCCTTGATGTATATTATTTTCCAGTTGCTGTAATGCACTCTGTTTGCCCCCAAAGTTTTCATGAACCATTGTTGTGAAATGCTCTTGGGAATATGCAGACCTCCCAAGAGAATTTCACAACAATAGTTTATGCAAAATTTGGGGGGTGGGCAAACAGTTTGTATTATGGGGAGTTGGAAAATAGGGAATGGGTTTTTATCAGACATTCATTTTACCTTAAAACAGGCAACAGTTGCAAAACTTGAGAGTGTGGTTAATTTATATAGGAGGGGTTATGTTTGATTCCTAACGCAATCAAAACCTCAAAACTACCAGTTTGTATGTCTGATACTGTGCCTGCTTATTTGTTTAGCCTGAAAGAGGAACAAAAAGGAAGAAAGGAGAAAATGCCAATCAGCAATCTAATGATTCTAAAAAGAGACCGATAGCCACAGAACTGTCAACAGGGTCTGGTCTGTCAGAGGAAGAGAGACTAAGAATATTGGAAATGGTGGAAAATGAGCCTGAGGTTAGTGATCAGTTTGATAGAAATTCCAGAATTTGTTGGGATCCATACTGGTTATTTTTAGTTTGTTATTCTTACATGTACAGTGTACATGGTTAAAGACAGAAACTCAGAAATTTGTAAGTACATGTATCTGTACATAGTTAATGGAGGGGAATGGTTATGAAATGCGTCAAAGTTCTTTGTTGTATTTTTTTGTTCTCTTTTTTTGGCCTTGACCGTGCACAAAACACAATAGTTGTTTACTCCATACTGAGGAACTAACCAATAGAAACGTGTTGGTTATGTAATTCATGCATAGTGTATGAGCGCAAAACATAAGATTGTGCACGGTTGTGGACCTTCCAACATAAATCTTGGCATCTTTGTTTGCTCTTTTGATGTTTGCCGAGCTTCATAACCAGTCCCCTCTATTAACTATGATCTGTAACAGTGATATATTTTATTTATCTTGCATGTACAAAACCCTTATGTACAATACTGTAACAATAATACAAATACAAACTTTATTGACAGTCCCTAAAGAGGGCTTTTCAGTGGCAAAGAAAATTTATGTACTGTAATGATAAAAAATAATTTAACATGCTCAATGGAAAGAATATTGCAATAACATCCCCAAAGTAGATGTGCCACTTTAACTGTTTCCAGGTTAAATTAGAATTTAGAAGTACTTTTTTTGAAATAGGAAAACCAGAGAACCTGGCAAGAAACTCTCAGAGATAGACTGAGACCTGACAGCAAACTCAAACCACAATTTAATTGAGCCCTGATCAATGCTTTGTTCCAGAAAATATCCATTCCCCATCCCTCTGGAAATTCCACTTTTTGCTCATTCTTTCATTCGGGCTTTTGGCCTTTGAGACCCCCCTCCCCCTTGAAATTTCCAATAGCACTCCTTGGGGTGGGTATGTGTATTTTCTGGAACCACACAATCTGGAAAGATGTTGAAGTACTGTATTCAGTCAACACTCTTCATCACCATTTTGAGTAGTGATTTATGTTTTACATTTAGGTTGAAACTCTTGATGTGGGTTCTCTCAAGAGAATGCTACTTTTCTTTGAAAAGAAAGTGACAAAAAATCAAGAAATGAGGATAAAATACCCAGAGAATCCTGAAAAGTAGGTCGTTTTACTTTAATTTTGCTAAAGTTGTTTGACACTTGGTTAAACACTGACTATAATTTCACTTAATTAATTAATAATTAGAAGCTCCATGTGATGCTTAATCACATATAAATTATAAAATTTTGAGATATTTTAAACTCTTAACTTTAATAATAATAGCATTTCACATTTCATTATGAGCCAGTTTTTATATTATTCAGTTGTAATGGCTGGTTTATCAAAATTCTGCTGATAGATAATTAATGCATCCAGTTTCAGTAGCTGTGTGTCAAAGTTAAGCATATGTTGAATTGCATTTTCAGATTGCTTTTTTGAAAGTTTAACCAAAATCGACTGCCAGACGTAGTGGGTAAAGGATTTTTGCCTAACAACAAACACTTCAAAAAAGAAACTTGTTACAAATAATTCACAAGGATCCATTGTTGTGGTCCATATCACAAAATTTAAAACCATTTACTGTAAATTAGCAACTGCCTTGAGAAGTGGAGGTTGGGTGTCTGAGGCATCCAGGAGCTTCCACTATTGGAAGCCTGCTCCTAGATGGAGACCGCTCTCATGGCTGGCAAATCCTGGCAACCCAGTGGAAAGAAAAGGGGGGACAGGGGAGGGGAAACAACCTCTGGGCAGAGTCCCTGCACTTGAGACTCGGATGCTCGAGGAAAGCTGACAATGTGAAACTACTTGAATACCTTGTGGCCCGAAGGCACGTGGAAAGCTGGCACATGCGCAGATCTTTGTGCCGCTAACTGCAAAAGCAAGACTTGTTGTTAACTCTGTTAAATTGCATCTAACTTCATTTAAAAGTGATTTTTTTTTTTCAATTTTCGGAGATTTCAGTAATGTGATTCTATCTGTAATAATTGTATTTTGTTTGATTAGATTCATGGACTCAGAGCTTGAACTTAATGATGAAATTCAGAAGCTGCATGTTATAGCCACAGTACCACATCTTTATCATCACATTGTAGAGGTTAATGCTGTTGGAACAATACTGGGCTTGTTAAGCCATGAGAATTCAGGTACATGCTGATCAATGGTACATGTATTTCAAAAATCAATATCAGGCTAAGCATATTGGCTACTCACCCCAAGGAAGGTCATTAGAAATCTCAAAAATGTGAAGGAAATAATTTTTTTAGAACCAAAATTTGTAAGGGAACACTTGAGATCAAGACACATACCAAAGACTAGGTGAAGTACAGCAGGCAAATTAAGTCATGTCTGATACATGTAGCTCCAGGCTAGTGGATTTTGCTGTTGGGCTAGTGAATTCCTTCTTTTGCTTGCCCTACAGGCAAGTGAAGTTTTTTAGAAACGTTTTGTTAGGAAATTTAATTTGCAGATTGAAGTAATGTCTGTTAGAGATGAAGTTATTGTTAGTATCTAACTGAGTTTTGATTAATCAAAAATACTATTAAGAAATTTTCAGGGGGATACTGAAATTGACTTTTGGTCCACTGCATCATAGTACTGTTAGAGCTTGCCAAAGCTCAAACCCTGGCTTTTTTGCACCATGCAAGTGCATTTTATGGACTATTAACAGAAGACAGCAATGCCGTCTCATGCATGGGTTTCATCTCGCACGCTATTTCCATTGTCTGTTAAATGAACATGAATGTATGCATTTGGTGATACATGTAATGTCATTTGTTAAATATTTTCCCACAGACATTTCCATAGCTGTTATTGATCTGCTTCAAGAGATGACTGATGTGGACACACTGAATGAGAGTGAAGAAGGTGCCACTGCCCTTATTGATGCACTTGTAAGTTTTTTCTCATATCGTCTTCAAGAAGACAAGGGTCTTACTCTTTTGGGAATTTTTTGGTAGAAGTATAACTAGTTTTTGATCCCTACTGTCCATCCAGAAATAATATGAACTGTCTCTGCTGAAAATTACCAGTCATCTTAGGGACCGCTCAATAATTACCTGGAGGGGGGGGGAGGGGGGGCTGAGAAATGGGTGAAATATGCTTCAAAACTAAGTCATACCCCCTCTCATTAAGCAAAAATTAATTTCAACCCCCCCTCACATAATGATAATATTAAGGCTAACCCCCCCCCCCTTGAAAAGAGTCTCCCCCCATTGATTCCCTTATACCTTGTTTACTTGTTGGAGTTCTTCCTCTGGTACAAATATCACTTCAAATGACTCTTCGACATATGTCAAAGAGTCATTTGAAGAGTCATCAGAATCACTGGACTCTGAGCTTGTGTCGTCTTTACATGAACTGGGAGATTCCTCATCTCCTACAGCATCTCTGGCACTAAGGTTCCTGCGTGCGTGGGTGAGAACTTGATCAATCAAGTCAGCCTTGCTTCCACTTATCTTAAGACCTTTTTGCTTTAGATACATTTTCAGCTGCTTGTTGGTAAGTGCTTTTACTTCTTTTTCAATTGTCCAAGAAATAAGTGGAAGAGCATTTTTCTCTTTTTTTGGCTTTTGCATCGAGGAACTAAAGGTGCTGTACATAACTTTTACATGCAGTCTCCTCCACGTTGTACTGGGAACATACCTCTTGCAAAGACCTTTCTTCTGAAGAGGGCAATTTTTGCTTGTTGAACAATCTCTTTATTAAATTTTACATCCAACCCCCCTCTCTCTTGTTGTCATTTTCTCCTATGCTGCCCCTCTAATTTTCCAAGCCCCCCCCCCCCCTCCAGGTAATTATCGCACAGTCCCTTATTGGCCTCAAGTTTTAACAACTTCTCTGACAGACACTTAGGGCTCGAATCTTAAAATATTATTATAAAAATCGAGTCCCCACTGTCAGACAGAGAAGTTGTTAAAACTTAAAAATCCAAGCATGTTGGTGATGTCTGATGGTCTCTACAAGTTCACTATGGTAATTTTGGAAATATGATTTCGTTGTGTGAGTCTAGCAAGGTACGCAACTAGGTGGAGCTTTCATAAAATTTAAATTTGGAGAATATAGTGAATGTCAGGCAAAAAATTAGTACAGTCTTAAAGCACCTTTGATGGCTGCACATGTTTTGATTTCTTCATTTTCATGTTGATCTGTCAATGGTTTTTGCGTAATGAGTAAGTACAAACCCTTGTTATTCTCCCAGTTTACTTTCTTGTTACTTTGTATGTTACATTGACTTTCATTTAACTATGATACAATGTCTTCTTATTGTTATAGATGGATGGTCAAGTTATTGCCTTGTTAGTGCAGAACCTGGATAGGCTGGATGAAAATGTCAAAGAAGATAGTGATGGTGTACATAATACTTTAGGTTTGTGAACAATGAAACTGGGTTTGTGAACAGTACAACAGTACTGTTCGTTGTGTTGTTCACTCCTCTAAAATTTGGTGCAAATTTAAAATCTTATGCATGGTAGTGAGATTATAGAGATGTCTCTTGTCGTGCTCAGTTCATTTTCTACACTGAGCATAGGCAACTATTACTGAGAGTCAACTCAAAAAAATTCCCCACTTATGACACAGTTCTCTAGTCTGAGATCTGTATGGAATCTTTTGATTTGTGGCTATTTATGCTTGGAGATAAATAAACGATTACTGATTTCCGAAACGACAGTTACCCAAGTCCCACACAAACTTCTAGAGTGGGCCAGGGCCAGGGTCAGGGCCATGCTTTCCCAGGAAATGTTTTGGATTTTAACTCCTTAAAGTTCTCATTTCTTGGGTTTCTGAGACATTCTAAAAAATGTGACCTATTTCCATAAAATGATGGAAAGTGATATGGATCTGCAGCTGAACTGAGTAGTAACCAGTCACAAATGCTCTGCAGAGTTTTGTAGAGTTATTTTTAGGTCAGTTTCAAACATCTATCTCATGGGGAAAGAATGAAATATAGACTTAAACAAGTTTTGTTTCCCTAACCTAATGAACATAAATTTGAATGATATGTGAATCAGTTTTATTTTGTGCATGTTAAAAGTCCAGAACATTTTCCTAGGTATTGTAATATATGCTAAATGTGTTCCTCAAATTAATGACTGAAAAAATATCCTAGTGACGTGATAGACAACAGACAGTAATTTTCTGTATTCTGATAACCTTGGGAAAGATCGTTGAAGATCTTGGATAAAAAGTTTGAAGTTCATTTAAGATCCTTGTAGATTTTTGTTAAGATCCCCAATGGGATCTTCTAAGAAGCACCATGAAGATGTTCAAGGACCCTTGAAGATCCTTAAAAGACTTTCACCATGTTTTTACCTGTGAATAGGAATTATAGAAAACATGACAGAACTCAGACCAGCTGTTTGCCAGGCGGCAGGTGAACAAGGCATGCTTGGATGGCTTCTAAGAAGACTTAAGGTAACTGTCCCCTTAATTGACTGACAGGGTTTCTCTATATGCATCTTCTGAGTTATTGCATCTGAAGACAAAATTCAAGGCCCTCAAAAGTCCTTGAAAAGTGCATTATGTGCTTAATGGTCTCTACCACTTGTTGTCTTGATTACTGATGCAATTCCTTTCTGTATCTATTAAGTAGTGCACTCTGGCTCTTCTATATGAACGTATGGGTTATTGACCATGTGTGAGGTCAAGATGGCTGGATATTGGCCAAGTTCTTTTTTTTGCATGTCTATGGACCGAGACAGAGTTGAGGTTCATAAACTCGCAAAAAAAGAATGAGGCCAATATCAAGCCATCTTGACTGAACAAGCTTGGTCAATAAAGGATTTATTATATGACTCTCAGCAATTTTTTCTTGCGGGACACGGCGGGTAGTCCCAAGCGGGCAAGATAGCATATCTTGCCTGCTTGGGTAGCCAATCACAGCGCAGGATTTGATTCATCTTGCCCACTCTCGGAGCTAGCGATATAATAAATAATATTATAATATTACATACATGTATCTCCTTGAAAACATTGAACATTGGTCTTTGAAAGTCCTTTAAAAATTCCATTGATTTTGGTGCTAATAAGTCGTTTGTTTGATTTTGATTTTAATATTTTGGAATAAAACTAGGAATTGATCTTAACAAAGATATCAAACACTTTACACATTTTGCAGCAAAAACCACCTTATGATGCCAACAAACTGTACTGCAGTGAGATTCTTTCCATTCTTCTTCAAAACACAGAAGGTAAAAAACGCTAAAATGTATTTTTTAGTGGTGTCTTAGATTAGATTAGATTTTTTTTCTTTTGCAGTATTTCCATTATTGTTAACAATCAATCTATAAATAAATTTTTCATAATATTAACAACAAAAGCACAGAAACAAAAATTGCAATAAATAGAAAGTAAACGTGTGTAGTGACCAAGGGAGCTAAGGCTTTTGGAATGGTCACTGCCAAGTTACACGGTACCCACAGCACATGAGCAAAGAAATGACAACAAATCAGTAGAATAGGGACACTCAGAAACAGTGTACAGTGAAACAGTGTACAGATTAACAATTGAAATTGATTTCATTTGCCCTCATTTACAATTGAATCATTTACCCTCTAAATAATATTAACCCTTTCTTTCACTTCAACAAAAATGTAGTAAAAAGTTATTGTCTATGGACTGCTAACTGTGAAGAGAGAGAAATAATTTGGCAATGTTGCATGTGTTGTGGGTTGATGTTATTTAAGATTTTTCAAACCAGTTTGATTTTCATTTCCCTTGTTTCAGATTATGATAATGATTTAGAGACAAATATTGAACATAAAAAGCATTTTGGTTTTGAAACATTTTGAACCAAACATGAATGTAGACCACAACTCATAAGCTTACATGTAGTTCATGGCAGTCTCAATGAATCAATGAATCAATCAATGAATCAATCAATTGATTGATCTTCATTTGTACTCACTCTTGCTCAAAATAAAAAAAAATTACAACTAGCTGCCTGGAATAACCATAGGGGCTAGCGGAGTTAGGCAGCCAGTTAACATCAGCATTAAATAGAAATTAAATACAGGTCAGCAAGAAACTTCAATGATCGGTGAAACTGGTCATGAATTCTACTAAAAAATAGCTTTTATGAATGAAGGAAGATGACATGACAATTTGTTTTCTCTTCACCAGAAAACAGACAACTTTTAGGAGAGCTCAGTGGAATAGACACCTTGCTACAGTGCCTATCAGTAAGTTCCTTCAGCTGAAATCTTTTAAAAGGTCACAAGCCCCCATAAAAACAAGACAGTGTTTTAACATCATCCAGGGCGGAGGAAAAAAATTGAAATCAAGTTGCCCAGTAGGCCAGTATATTTCAGTTGCCTCCACTAAAATATTACTTGCCCCATACGCCGATTCCAGAAAAAACCGTAAGTTGCATGCTGGCGGGGCTTAATAGTCTTTGAGCTATCAAAATGGCGGACAAATTGTAGGGGGAGGAGGAGAAATTTTGAATGTATGTGGGTTAGAGCTACTTGTCTGGGGCAAGGAAAAAAGGAAAAAGGTCGGACACAAGTGTTGTGCGGCCGCAAACCCTATAAATTGAAGCAAAAACGTATTTTTGTTGCAACTTATATTGCAATTACCTGGTATAAAATGCTCTGGAGTAAGCGTGTTGCAGCTAGTGTTGCTCAAGAAGAATATGTTCTACTTTTTGCAATGCTTACTGCAATGAAAACGTTGGAAAACAAGTTCATTTATATGTTATACTGCGCAGTATCCCTTGCAACTGGTCTGACAACAGCACAACAAAATTGCAAGACAAGCATCAGACAAAATTTCGTAGTGTTACAGGACCTTTAATAGGCTTGTCTTTTCAAGTCTGGAACGTAGACATCTTCAAGATGAGACTGGTGCATTCTCTTCATTTCAGTTCGTGAAGCTTCTAATCAGTATTTATTAACACCATTGCAGCTGTACAAGCGATATGATCCCACAACTTCAGATGAATTAGAATTCATGGAAAATCTCTTTAACTGTCTATGTTCCTCATTGATGTACAATGCCAACAAAGATCTTTTCCTGAAAGGCGAAGGTCTTCAACTTATGATCCTCATGTTAAGGTAAGCTTTACATGTAAACCCATTTTCTTCCCAGTCTTTTACCATTCTTCTTTTATTTGTTAGTTGTGCTATTCTGCTAGTTTTAAACTACAGTTCTCATCAAAGGAAATATGCCATGGTTTGTGCATATTGAAAAGTTTGGCCTAAATATTTCAGGTTCGTCATTTGCAATCCATGTCAATCATACCCATCCTTAACCATCCTTGTTCAATTATGGTTTATTAGTATCTCTTACGTGTTTTCCTATCTTAGTAAACTATTATTTTTAGGTTACCTGAACAACTTAAAGGTATTTTTCTACTTGGCCAAACTAACTCAAACTACCGTGACTGAACTCCTTTAACCAGAGAGTGACTTGGGCGGTATTATTTTGCAGAGAAAAGAAACTTTCTCGGAGAAGCTCCCTGAAAGTGTTAGATTACTCCATGCAAGGAGCTGAGGGCACAGAAAACTGCAGCAAGTTCATTGAATTTCTGGGACTCAGAAGCTTATTTCCATTGTTTATGAAGGTAACTGAATGCTGCTATGCATTTTCGAGCAATAAGCCAGAGCTGAACAATATTAAGTTTCCCTTTACATTTTTGTATTTTAAGTGCCAAGACTTGCTTTTGTAATTGAAACCTCTAATGTTCCTAATCAAAACCTTTCAAAAGTAGCAAAGAATGCCCATATGAAAGTAAAGTGAATGTGACAGAACTCTAAAAGGGATTGCTCGTAAGCTCATAAGTAAGGAAACAAGGCTTGAGGTGAATTTTGAGTAAGAGAGTCACATACATATGCATAAGACCGATTGACCATACCCCTGTCATTTTTATGCTAAATATGCCTTATGGACCGCTGTGAAAGCTTTTGGGTACACCAGCATTCGCGAGACAGAGAAGTCAGTAAAATGCATTCTGTCACATCGCCAAATTCTCTTGATAAAGATTGTAGAACATTTATGATGAACCGTGAAGATAATTTACTTGTTGGTCTTAGTTTTCACACTGCCTGTCTTTCAGCCTCTTAAGAGCAACAAGAAGGTTGGTTCTTCAGAGGATGAAATAGAAGGTGAGTTTTGTAATTTTTTGCTGTTAGTTCAATCTCTTCACCCAACTGAAACAAAACGCTGGTAACAACAACAACAACAACAACAACAACAGCAACAACAACTTTATTGTACTCAGTCAGCTAGAAATTGAATGAACAAAAATAAGTAATAAATAAAGAGTAATGGCTGCCCGAAATAACCTTAATGGACTAATAAGACTGGGCAGTCATCCGTAGTGATTTAAAGCCATTATTTATTTGGGTCAAATAAGAAGAGGAAATAAGAAAAAGACATTAGGTAACCTGCAAAGGACAAGGATCTCATTCAAGAGGGTAGCAGCCTCTCACTGTTGAAGAAGTGATTACTATCTAGTTCTGTGCACACAAATGCCTGGTGTACTCCCCTCAATCATGCGTAACATTGATAGAAGCATAAGGTACCCGCTATCTCGAACTCTAGGGGAAACGAAAAATAGTTTGAGATGTCGGAGGTTCAAGATAGCTGACAGTAAGATAGCGGGGAGTTTGAGAAAACCGAGTTCGACGGATAGCTAAATTCAAAGAGAGTTTTAAACTTCAAGTATTCTCCTGTTTATAGACAATACGCAGTGCTCTTTCTCTTATTCTCATGTTTATAGACAGCACGCAATGCTCTTTCTCTTATTCTCTTGTTTATAGACAATACGCAGTGCTCTTTCTCTTATTCTCTTTTTTATAGACAATACGCAGTGCTCTTTCTCTTATTCTCTTGTTTATAGACAATACGCAGTGCTCTTTCTCTTATTCTCTTGTTTATAGACAATACGCAGTGCTCTTTCTCTTATTATGTTGTTTATAGACAAAACGCAGTGCTCTTTCTCTTAGCTTATTCTCTTGTTTATAGACAATACGCAGTGCTCTTTCTCTTATTCTCTTGTTTATAGACAATACGCAGTGTTCTTTCTCTTATTCTCTTGTTTATAGACAATACGCAATGCTCTTTCTCTTATTCTCTTGTTTATAGAAAATACGCAGTGCTCTTTCTCTTTCCTTACAGAGCACACCTGTTCAATAATCATGTGGCTGTTCAGAAACTTATCCGGGAACTTGAGAACTCGTCTTGTGCAGAAGTTTGTTGAAAATGATCACCTTAAAGTGGACAGGTTAATGGAACTTCACATCAAGTACCACAACAAAATACAAGACTGTGATGCCAAGATAGAGAAAGAAAAACAGGTAGGATGTTGGGTTTTATCAGCTAAACAGCAGGTTCTATTATCTCTAACAACTTCTGCTGAGATGGGTTGTTCAAAGCCCGTTTAAGGTGACCCAGGATTAGCGAGAATTCTGATTTCAGCTTTGTAACTTTTCGGTGAGGTTTTTTGTTTATATTGTAGGTCCTTCATTTTTGAGTTTGAATAATCTCAAACTACACAAAACATAAGCGGCGAAACACAATTTTTTACAAGAAAAATTAATACTTTGATTAACATTTAATCCCGGGGGCCGTTTCTAGAAAGCCCCGGAAACTTTTTGGGTCCGCAACGCCATTTTTAATTAATCTGCATCTAAAAACGGAGAGGTGTATACGCCTGAAACGTCTAGTATGTATCGAACTTCTGTTCATATTAAGAATGTGTGAATAAAACAGCTCTGTAATCAAAAGGTTAGAGATTTTGCTACGGCTTTCCAGATGTGAAAACCTTTCCGGACCTTCGAGAAACGGGCCCCTGCAGCTGGTTTAGCGTAAAGCGGCTTTCCAACAACCGTGCCTTGATGCATGTGTGATGTCTTTTCAAAAAGCATTTGATTCTAATTTTTTTGTTGTTTGTGTAATCTTAATAGGAACTCTTAGATGAAGGTGAGGAGATGGACGAGGCGTTAGAGGACGAGTTTTACATGCGGAGACTGGACGCTGGTCTGTTCACTCTTCAGCTCATAGACTGTATCATCATGGAAGTTTGTTGCTCTGGTGTGACTTCGGTAAAGAACACAATCACTGATATATTTTGTTCCTTTTGTTCCTTTATAGTTCATGGTAAGGTTAAGTCTGCATTCGAGGGAAGTAGTCCATCAGGCCGGAGCTTATTCCTGTTTCGTTTCTGTAGCATGAAGCGACTAGGAGTATTTCTACTCCCCCCGGATGGGATGCTAGTCCCTCGCAGGGTTACCCCCAGCATTAAGTTCGCCGGTGCCTATTTATACACCTGGGTGGAGAGAGGCACTGTGAGAGTGAAGTGTTTTGCCCAAGAACACAACACAATGTCCCCGGCCAGGGCTCGAACCCGGACCGCTCGATCCGGAGTCGAGCGCACTAACCATGAGGCCACCGCGCCTCCACAACAATTCATAACTGAGGAAAAAAAGGGGGGCAACTGGAACAGATCTTCTAAACACAGACGGTGGTACCATGGCCCCCAATTGTCACTTTTAGGTTAACATTATCGCTCTTTACAGTAAATATATGAAAGATATGAAATTTGAACCGCGGGGAAATATGTAAAGACATGCATGATCATCACAGTTAAAATAACGCCTGAAGAAAAAAAATCAGTCTTGAACGGGATTCGAACTCATGACCTCTGCGATACGGTTTATGTTTCGTGGTTCGGTAGAGACAAAAATAAAGACAATAAACAGTAGAAAACTCATAGAAAACTCAACAACTGCTTTTAATGGCGGAGCACATGGAGCGAGAAAGTACATTGCTCAAAGTACGTGATCAGGTCTCGTGTAGAAATACTGGAGTGCGTGACAGCATTACGTTACAGTGTAGTCAGGCTCTACCCATTGAGCTATGAAGCCAACTGGGAGCTGGACACATAGTTCGTAATATACCCGTAGGTGGTGAAGAATACAGTGAAATATGAAAAATCTTAAATTTGGACTGCAGAGAAAGAGGTAAAGACATGAAAATTATTTCCTTTTCGGTGTCTTAATATCTCGGCAAGAAATATTAACTTTGGAATTTCCTTCCATCGGAAAGTCATTTGAAACCCTTACAGTCTGGTTAGTCCTCGCGTTGTGTTCTTGGACCTAGTGAACGTAACTTTTGCAATGCCTCTTTTCACGTTGCTTAAGAAAGGACAGTGACAAATTCTTTAACAGTTTGTCGGTCTCCCAGTGAGGAAACTTGTGAGGGACTAGCTTTGCATGCAAGTTTAAATTGACCGGTGTGCAGTATTCTTACTTCCTTGGGGTTTTCTATTTGAGCCTTTGCACTGAAATTAGAAACTGAAATTTATTGGTCAATGTTTCAAGTCTGTTTCCTTGTTTGCGTAATGAACAACTGTCATCTTTATAGATAAAACAACGGGTGGTTACTCTGTTAAATCAACATGGAGGTTCTATGAAGGACATTAGAGCGATTATGAGAGGTAAGCAGAGCAGTTTTTCAGTTTTACTTAGCGCTTTCTCAAAATGGCTGCTTTTTGTTGAAGTTTTGTTTGCATTTGTTTACTGAGCTTAGTAATGACTGGGCCAGAACCGAAACCAATCACGTGACTTTTCCCGCGTTTGACACCGGCGACGGAGATTCCACTTTGCGTTCTGATTGGTTTGCGACTTTGTTTGCAGCCACTGTGATTGGCTGGTTGGTAACTTTGTTTTATGCTTAACCACGGTCGATAGAGAACTGCTCAAGGTAGTGGTAGGGTCATATATTTAGATTGTCTTTAGAGAGAGATTTTGGTAGGAGAGATAGATGCAAAACTATGCTACTACAGTAGGGAGAGTTACCTGCGCGGCTATAAGGTTTGCTAAGAAAGTAATCAAACGATTCCTCTGTGTTCGATACCAGTATTATGCTACCAGCTGAATTACTAGTTTTACTGGAAACATGCCGTGATTTCAATTCAAACCTATTTCACTTTGTTCTCTGTTGCGAAATCATTGTCAAGGAGAAGTTAGAAAGTCTCAAAATAAGCCTTCAGATTTTCTTTACTCGGCGAGACTCGAAAATAGTTCAATACCGAGAAAAGATTTATATTGAGAGAACAAACAATCAAACTCCCCCCGGGCACTGAAACTATTTGTGTTTGTATCAGAGTTTCACTGCAGATAAGTAAAATGCTGAAACCATTTTAATTTTCGTTATATAACGTGGCCTACATTACTCTATACGAACTAATACAATGCGAAAAAGAATCGTTCTTCTATGGGAGGATTCCATATTTTAGTCCTGTTCCGGCCGCTGCGAGGCAGACAGACAAAAGGAAGCGCCAGGAAGAACAGCTTGACAGAGAAGTAAAACTATTGTGCTTTGGCAAAACAAGTACCTGCAAAATTGCCGGAAGAGAGACTGCACCAGCGTCTTGGTTTCCGTCTGACGCGTTAGCAATGTAGCAGGCCTTTCCACAAATATCTATCTTTTCGGAAATTCTCTAAAAATCTTCTAAATTTCACAAAGTTTTCTAAATATCTCTTATTTTGTTTTCGTAAAAATACACCGATTTTGAATCACTTGGGCCGAAACTTTGAAACTTTTCTTGCAGTAGTAGGAGTTGAGGAAAGAAGATTCAGGCACCTGGATGTTACCAGCCTTCGCCATTTTGGAAAATTTCTGCTTTAGCGCTTTTAGTGAAACGGAATACATTTTTCGAGTGGAAAATCGCTGAGCTGGATTGTTTCTGGCATAGAACTGAGAATTGCTTCAAGAGAACAGCGAGGGAAACACATGGCTTAGCAAAAAAAAAAGCTATGAATATTTCTATAATATCCTTAAATTTTCGTAATACCTTCTTAATATCTCAGAAACTTGTAAATATCCCAAAAAATATCCGGATATTTGTGGAAAGGCCTGCAATGTAGACCGCGTGGTTTTGGTCAAAATCCAATGGCCGTTTTGTTTTGCTTGTATCTAATTAGAATATGCCGCGAGTGTTGGAGACGCCAAGAGTAAAGAAAGCCGCGAGGCTGAGAAGAAGAGAATCCTGTCGCTCATCGATCGATTTTAACCCATTGAAACATGCGGTTGTCTGAACAAGCTCCGTTTGTAATACTCGAACAGTTCCGATTTGCGTTCGAGAGCACTCGAGTCTCCGAACAGTCACGACAGCTTGCCAACATGACGAAAATCGCAGGATCAGTGGATTTCTCAGTGGCGTGATTTTTTCATCGAAGGAGAACTGAACTATTATCCGTCTGTTCTTTATACGCCTGCCATTCATCGTGGATTCAAGATAACACATTTTAGCAGCAATTGGGCAAATTTATTAAATATTTGCGAACAAAACACTTGTTGCTTACAATTTCTACGATTCTAAGCAGTTTTTCCAGTAGAGGTGTTTTGTAACCGAAGTGCCTCAACGACGTGCAGTTAATGCTACAGTGCTTGACTAAAGAATAAACAGATCAAGAACCAAGACTTGGGCTTTGATTCTTGCATCCACAGATCATTCCCCTCTAAGCTTTCTAAACTTTTTGTCAGGAAACCACGTTTCTGTTTCGCAGGTTCCCCTTCTCGTTATAGAAAACAGCTACTTTATTTGTTTGTCCAGGATAGGCGTCTTCAAGACACTTCTTGACTGACTCTGACTGAACATTTTCGAGCTATCCTAGCAGCGCGCGTTTAATATGAGAGAAAAAATGGTTTCGAATACCATTCGTACAGGTGTTAGACGAGATAACTTGGACTATGACAAAGCCAGTTTCGACATTTTGTCTGTAAATGCAGCTGAATGGTCAAATTTAACATTTTTCCTTTTTGGCAGGGCCTCACTGAATAACACCTTTTGGTGATGTGAGTTCCCTGGTTAAATAACATTATTATTATTATTATTATTATTATTATTATTATTATTATTATTATTATTATTATTATTATTATTATTATTATTATTATTATTA
>Ga0126338_10000375_pt1 | contig 23295 bp, 11 predicted proteins | sample OrbCmetagenome_2_FD_92529 | JGI IMG/M metagenome (GOLD analysis project Ga0126338, IMG submission 92529) | Coral microbial communities from Petempiche,Puerto Morelos, Mexico - Orbicella C C metagenome | ecosystem: Host-associated > Invertebrates > Cnidaria > Coral | place: Petempiche,Puerto... | reverse complement strand
TGACAATTTTGTACGCTTTCAGGGATTCCTTTCTTAATTTCTGATAACACCTCTGTCAGGTTCATATAGGAGCCCCCTGGGGGAGGGGGAAACGCTACAGTCCTTTATCGGATTCAAGAGCTTATAAACGTACTTGATCTCCGCGCGAGTGCTCCTCCTCTCTTGTGGCATCAACAAGACTTGTTTTACAATTAGCCACTTGGAATGTTTGTCCAGTTCCTGGAACAGAGTACGTGTATGAACATTCTAATTATGAAAGGAAATACTTGCTAAGACGTTACCGTCAGCAAAACATCTGTGTACTTATGATCATCAAGTGTTTTGATTCCTGAGAGCTCCGGATGCATTTATATATATTGCTTACCAGAAATTACGTTGAAGTTCTATACTGTGAGAGACATGCATACAGCCATTATGATTTCCTTTCTTACAGTTGTCAATCTCTTTATTGCATCTATAAGCCTATCTAATGAGTACTTAGCTGTCATTCTTATTAGATCTAATAAACATCGTCACCCGGACATCAATATCGATCAAGATCGAAGACACAACAACAATAAGTTTTTCCAAACCGCGAGCGTCGTGTCGGGGCACTTAAATTGTTTTTGAAGTCCTTAAGTGAAACCGTTATCAATTTTATTATTCTAAACGCATATCTGTATATTTCGTAAGCTCTCTATAGATTTATTTGATAAAGTCATAAATTTGGTGGCAAGTGTTAATTTCATTAAACTAACGTTCAATGCTATCGGCCGAAAATTACCTGTGTTTTCCAAGATAAGATTGAGCCGTTGTTGTTTCTCGTTCAGCCTTGATATTGGTGTTCGACAATGTGGCCTCTTAGTTGTCCCAGTGAAAGGGGAAATGGGTGTATGTTTACCTCTCACAGGGTAAGCGTCAACAAATAACTCTAGCAATATTGAACATCAATTGAAACCCTAGGAATGACGAAAACACTCGGTCACAAGTACAATGTTCCGTTGAGGACAGCATGCCGTATCTTCATTCAGTTAAATGTCCTTTTTTCCTTCAACCGTCTTTCACGTATTCCAATCAACCGAAATAAAACATTCCTCGGGCAATTTAACTCCGTAGCAGTTGCATAAGGATTCCAGGCCTTATCTAGAATATCGTACTACTTGTGTGTCAGGCAGACGTTTAACCGGCTTTGACTGATAAAGAAAACAGTATTTATTTTTACCTGTGTGTACTTTTTCCTTGGTGTCCCTGTGGCACACTCTTTTCACCATTTTTTGTTGCTGAAGCCAAAGACCGATAGCGCTGTCGGGAAGTGCATACTGTTGGCTTTCTGAATATGAAAGAAGGATAACAACGAATCATTGCTTGTTGTAAAGTGCCTTCGTGCTTCTATAATAGGTAAAGGTCGCAGATGGCTAATGCTCTTAATCAGTACAGTCAAACTTCTTCTAACGAAACTTTGCAGAGCTCTTTTCTGGACACCAGCTGACGTTCAATTAGGGGACGTCACCACAACGACCGGCTGCATTACGTGACCAGAAATGTATTGATCGCGCTTTTAAATTTTGGAGCCTAGATCTAGGTAACAGCAACACCCAGTGATTGAGTTTCCTTACCAAAGCATTCCATTTAATAAGTTATTCCTTCGTTATTAAAATCCGCACGCATTGGTGCCTTTAAAAGAACTATAGTGTATATGTCACGATTATTTTCAGTTCCAAAGGAACCTTAAAGGAAACTAAGGCCCCGATCAAACGTCTAACTTCACATTGGACGAACTAAATTGCAATTTGAGTCGATGCAAACAGGCAAAGTTTGACCGTTGGGTCAAACGTCAAACTTAATTCGAATATTTAGATCGACTGCTTCAGACGGATAGAACGTGCTAGATGATCTTAATCATGGTTGCCATAGACATCACTTTTCAAAATTCCCTGACCAAATAAATACAAAATGTCAGGTCTAATAGCAGCTTCTAGCCTTCCCTTACAGCCGTCCTTTCCACTCGTTCCTAAAGACTGATAAGTTTTCAACAAATCTCTCTTCTTCATTCAGGAAAAATACCGTTGAGATCACAGTGACCCCGAATGTTTCCTACAGTCCTCAATGGTATGAAAACTTTCCTTGACTTTCTTCAAAATGTCAATTTTCTCTCAGGACTCGAAATAAAATTCCCTGACTTTTCCCTGGCCTTAAAGAGAATTTTTTTTCTCCTGACCATTTCCTGACCTGTGGCAACCTTGTTTATTCAGCGGGACGAACTCAGTTGAGTCAAACGTCGTACATATCACGAACTTAATTTGCTCAGTTTAGTTCGTCTCATGTGAAGTTCGACGTTTGACCTGGGCCCAAAGGAAACCACAAAACAGAAGAAGGACTGAGAAATAACCAAAAATAAAATAAACAAGTCTGATAACAACTGAGGTACATTAAGGCAGATTTTGAGCCAAAAATGTGGGAAATTGGTTACTTTTTCCAATGCCCTTTCTCGTAGCAGCTTCTTTAATACGTTCATCCATGCGGTTGAAATTGAAAATCAATAGACGTAGATATTTCGGAATTGCCAGACTGCGACATAAGATCGTGGAATAGTCGATAAAAGTTGCAAATGAAGGAGGTCGTTTGTTGCTTCCAGAGATTAGATTTGTGGTCGTGATTTTCCAATACAACATGTACCGTGTAAAATGTTGAGCTCCTACCTATCATAATAGACTGTTTCATATACAGTAAAAAAAACGCGTGCAAGAGTCTAGTGGTTCAAGAACCTGCTGGTGGAAATTTGACGTTTTGACTGCCCAGAGTATAAGAATCTGTTTAGCCAAGCAAGATTCGAACAAGTTCTTATACGTGAATTACAGCTAAATTATGATAAACATTTTAACCAAGGAGTGTGGCTTTGAGATTACAAATTTCCGTTACAAGAAACATGCATAATACCGGTCAGTTGAGAATAAATACTGTAACAACCAAACACAAGTGTATTTATTTTTCTGGTAATCAACAACTATATCTCCTTCATAGAAATTAAGGACCTAATTAACAACCTACTTAGACTAAATTGCCAATAACTACCCCCAAAATACAAGAACCTATTTTGCCAGACTTCAAAAAATGTAGGTCAGTCTTACACGCGGATTTTTAGTGAATAGTGAAGAGCACAGCTGACACAACGTACGCGTGATTTTACACGAGAACTCGACCACCAAGATGTATAATCTTGTGACTCTATGTTTGAGATATCCTGAAAGGATGTAATAAGGTTACCCGCTTATCTCATCTTACCAGCGACCCAGCCATTTCTGATCGTATTACCAGGATGACTTTAAATGACTGTGAGATTTTTTTAAGCCGAAAACTGGCTGTGATACGTACTAGGTGGTCGTACTAACGAGGTTGTCGGAGTATAATAAGGGATTGACTGTGTGAGAGGTTATGTACAATGGCTACGTTGCACAAGGGGGTCTTTCGCTTTCAGTATTTTCGTCAAATCTCATTTACTTACTGTGATAACCTAGAAAAGACTAAACCGCTAACACTAATAGTCCCCTACTGCTTCAGACTGGTGGTCTTTACCTCTACTGTGTGACACTAGCTGGGGTCAAACCTATCTACAAACACGATTATCAATTTAGACATGCTTCTGCGGCCTGAAAAACAGTAGCGGCACTTATTTGATCTGACCAGTATGGTGGTGATGTGAAATCACGGCCTTGTAGTGTACATGCAAAGCCGAAATTGAACCCACAGAGTGGTTCAACGAAAATAGTGAAAAGCTGAAACAAACTACAGCTGTTCCCGATTTGTAAAACAAGAACTGTATGAAATAAAACTAACGAACCTTGTTCAAGTTTGATCGGCTGTTCTTCTGGTTCTCCAAGAACGTTCATGGACGCAAGACACACAAAGACAAAAACTAGAGGAGACATTGTTAGAACCCGGTTGTCTTCTGACATAAATGAAATGTAACGGTTAATGTTTCAATGGTTATATATCTTTGATTTTTGCTACCACGACTGCAGGCTATTGTAATTTTAACGCCAATTTTATGATTTACATTGCATGTCGTTACAATACTGTCTAGTCTGAAAATGAAACAATTCTTGCTAATTTACCGCCTGTTATATACAAGTTGTGTTTTGTTTTTACGACATTGATTGTAACTTTTAACGCCATTTTTATAATTCAAGTCGCGTGTTTTGACAATACTGTCTAGATTGGAGTGTATAAGACTGTCTAAGATTGGAAAAATGCTTATTTACTATTTTGTAAGCATACAATAGACTTTGCTTAGTTGATTTCTCTTGTACGTTATAATTATAGCCTATTCCAGTCTCCTTCTCAGCATGACATTGCAGGGTGTCCAGATGACAAAGTTAAACAGTTTGTGTGATAAGTAAATAATACAATTCTGCTAATTTTAATATAAATGCTTGGTATTTGCTGGTCCCTAGTTTCTGTAACTGCCGGTTAGTTCAACACTTTATCTCTCTTCAGAATTTATTATCCATTCTTGTTTCGACTCATAACAATGCAAATAACTTTGGGCGACAAGTAAAAAACTAAAAAAACTCAAACTAAAATGTTGTTAATCAGACGTCCGCTCAAAGGAAATATACAACTGATGTTCCCCTTCTCTCGCAAACCGGCATTGTGTTTCAATAATGTTTTACATAGGGCTAACTAAAACTGCTGTAAAACATCGATATTTTAATGCATAAGTAGTCGAACATTTTCAGGCCAGTGTAACTGTTAGCGACTGACTTAATATTTCAGATCTTCGTGGGACTGTTACAAGCTTTTTGTTTCCTTTGTTGCCTTTTTACCGTAGTTTTATTCCCTGATTAACGCGTTTCTAGTGTATGTGCGTGTAGACAACAAAGAAGGTTTTACATGTGGCTGGCTTTGTGAGTTTAATAATCTAAAATAGGAAATGTCGGCAAGCCATGTGTCAAAGATCTTGCTTTGTTTTGTTATGGATCCACCGCACACTGAAGAGCGGTACTTGAACAGTCAAAAAAACCTCTTTATGAAATTCACAAAAAGCCGGCTGATTTTATATCGCTTACTGTTTTTGATCACCGCAGGAATTAGAGACGGAATTATGCAATCTTCTCACCTGCTTAGACAAACCGAAATTTCGGCTTAACCACAAAAGAACACCTTTGCGAAAGTCCGGCGGAAAAAACCGGGGCACTGAAAGACTTCTAACGTAAAGACTTAAAGGACGTCAAAAGATGCACGACAAAAGAAAGTCAACAAAACGTTACCGACATAATTAGAGTGAACATGAGGGAATAATCAAGAATATTTCTTTCACTTGGTAGAACAATTAATATCGAATTTGTCTGGTGTAAGATATAGAGATGTGGGGGCAATATTTTGCTCGAGTCAGTTTTCAACTCGGAATAATCCACGTGGCAAGCTATTCACTTTAGAGAAGATTAAAAAACCAGCGGGTTGTGACTGTTAGGTCAGCCTTTTTTCAATTTACTCTCTTACTTGTAGTTTCTCGTGATTTTCTATCTAACCCAATCCATGTAAATCGTCAATTCAGCATGCGATGACTTCCTATTTCAGTTATTTTCATGCCAGCGCCAATTCAATCTCTGTATTGCTGATTTGACCGATGAAAGGACTGTGTTATGCGGTCCAATATTGTGCGATGTTCTTGTATAATATCTGTGGTTAACTTAAGAATGCTCTTAAGCACTTCTTTTTAGATATTTGAGTTTCGGTATATCTAAAGAAAAAAAACCCGCGCGCGCAATTATGTCACTGGCGATAAAATTCCTCATGTATTAAGTATGACTCAAACGCTATATAACTAGAAAACTTTTCAATTAGATTTTTCACCTTATTTGGTAAGGGTTGGCGACAGAAAATCAAATGATGTGTTATTTGGGTTTATTTATAAAATAGTAAAGATAGCATTGTGCGAAAACATGGAACTATTGCGTCAAACAATTCGGCCGAGAAGTAGTTCCTATGAGAAAACCGAGACACACCTTGTGCAGTGCACAAGATGTACATTTGTTTTTTAAACCGGATCTTCTCTTCAAAAGTCTTGCCTCTTTCCCGTATAAGGAGCAATTGGAACATTAATTATCATAAATCATACCGCTGTCTGATATTGACCGGAGGCTCACGAGAATTTTACTTTGGATTCCTTTATTCAATTTATTGCACTGACACTTGCCTGTTCGACCTTGAACACCATTATTCGTGTTAAAAACGATTAATTGGACACGATTACTCGTTAATTTGGACACAAATTACTCGTTAATTTGGAGACTGATTACTTTTCAATTTGGACATAGATTGCTCGTTATTTTGGACACAAACTACTCGTTAATTTAGACACTGATTACTTATCAATTTGGACATTAATCACTCGTTGTTTTGAACACGACAGTTACTCCTTAATTTGGGCAAATAAAAGACTAAGTTAGACAGTTAATATGTCATCCTGAGAACGCTTGTATGAGAAGACATGATCAGTGTCTGAACAGGTTGGGAATCGATTTGAGCCCATGGCTTTCTTTAAATCGGGCATTTCAGTGATCCACCATGCAGACAAAAAAACATATCCAATGTCACGTTTACTTTAAGTATCATTCAGGTAATCACGCTGTATCACTCATCAGTTTGTCGCTGTAATAACTTTTCAGCAATGTTACCTTTCCGCCTAAACATATAAATACTAAGTAAACCGGTATTGCGTTTTAATGAAGAAGAAACTCGATAGAATAACTCTGGAGTTTTGTTGTGATACCAACTTGGTGTAATCTCGAGTAAACTGTCAGATTCATTTAGGCCGCGTTAGCTAATATGTTTTTTGACTTTCCGATTGGAAAAAAACTGTGAAATGTTTATTGACAATAGTAAATAAGATTAAAAGCAAATGGGGAAGTACGTAAATGTACAAAAACAACAATACGCAATAAACTGAGGGGTTCGCTGATGTAAAAATATTTTGCATCAGATATTGTTTTCCTGGTTGCCTTCCTTCCAACCTTTTACAAGGACTAACAATAGTCTGTTTTTCTTTACAATGTAAACTCTGATTACCAGGGCTTGAAACGGAAAAATGTCCAAAACTTGAAATCCGATAAATAGGTTGTCAAGCCAACTTAATTAATTCTTTCCGGACGAGCACAATAAACTTGCACTTGGTAAAACATTGCTTCAAATGTGTACGTTTCTCATGTTTTCTTGTTTTATAGCAATCAAGGTCTGCTCTCAAAGTCCATTCAATTGTAATGGTCTTACAGTATTCTCAACGATTTCACGTTTGTAATGAATATCTATCATATTCCACATTCTGATCTAACGGTATACAAGTATTGTTACTAGATCTTACTAAGCCAGGTCGGAATTCATCACAAGCTAGCTAGACTCCTGGCCGCCTCATAACCGCAAGTTTTGTTTCTCAGGGCAATTTTTTTTCCGCGTTTTCTTTGGCAACCACAGTCATGTACAGTAGACAAACATCCTGGCATATGACATCTTCGCTGTCATCGCTGATAGAAAGATTTAATGAACGTAACATCTAAGGTAAACTGGTAAGTGCATAATCCACGAGAGATCAAGAGAGGAACATTCGACAATTTTGGGTTTGACAATTTTGGCTTGCCATCTTTTTAAAAAAGTGTAATCTAACTTTGGCTTGACTTTATAAAGCCACTTTATTATATTGCGAAGGCTTATTACGTACAATCGTAAACAAAACAAAGTCAGTTTTACGTCATACAAGAAATCCCTGACGTATAATTGTTTTTTTTTCTGCAAAGACTGCGAGCAATAAACAACTAGATTTCGTCATCTTGTTCTTTTTCTGGCCAGTTGCTACCTGCTCATTTCTTCAGCTCTTATTTTCTGAACGGAAATTAAGTGAAATCACGCAGTGGTTGGGATGGTGGAAGTTGAAAATCGTGGTGTAATTTAGTATGACCAAAATGTGCAATTATATATTTACTTTGTCATTTTTTAAACAACTTACTAAAATTCAAATTAATATAATTAACGACTAATTAGCAGTTTCGTGCGCGCAATAATTTTCACATAGTGTTCTATATCCTGATCGAATTTGTAAATAACTGAATTACAAGAAAATCCCTATGACCACTACTTAGTTTATCTTTCTCATGTTGTATTATTATCCAGTTATTTCCGAATTAGTCAGCATGCTGTCTTGTTATACATACAAAGCTGATAGCAAAACATGTCGTAATTTAGCGAGCAAGCACGTATACACACCACACAGACGTTTAAAAGAAGGAAAAGGGCGTTAACTATATCTTAAAGTAATGTGGGCGTTTGTTAAAAGGTCCATCCCATTACACCAGGGGGTCATGGCTAAAATTGAAGTTTGTTAAAATGTGCTTTGACGCTCTGAATTTCCAAGGTGATCAGAGAAAGGTAAGCGCTGTCAAGTGGAAAGAATTTCTCATCTGAATCGGATCAAACTCCTTCGATGTTCTCTTCACACGCGCCTTGAGAGAGTGTCCCGTAGGACTGAAGAGGGAAGAGAATTTCCTTTCAGTAGAAAAATACTTGAACAATAATTTACTAGTTGCTTTACACTAAGAGGTTTTTAGTTACCATTTCCGTGCAAGATATACGGCTAGTGAGTTTCGAATATATATATTTACATAGCGTTAAACACCAATTGTTTGATAAAATGCCCTATCACATAAATAGCTTAGATTTCTTCTTCTGGTTGTTAATTAAATGAGAAACATACAGAGAAACTTTCCCTTATAACTTGCGGATAACTATAAAATTAAGCGTGTTTGAGTGAGTTCAACTGACCACGTTGCTGATTATGTGTCACTATAACGCTAATTAGTTCTGCGGGAATTTGAATTTTACAAGCCTGCACTTGCACATCCCAGACAGTAACACATATCAGGCTCATTTAAGCAGTATTGTGAGTGCGATCCTTAAGAAACTCTTTTCGAGCGAACATTTTTTATTTTGTCTCTTGCACTCTCCTCTCAGTTCAGTTTGCCAGTTTCTTTAGCTCTGAAATGATGCTCCGCCTTTGAGGAAACGGGGCAGTATTACAAAAGGACTGATCACCCTGAGCTAAGGATGAGAGAAATATCTTCCAGTATTACAAAAGGACTGATCACCCTGAGCTAAGGATGAGAGAAATATCTTCCACTTGCAAGTCGTGTATGGATTAACGTAATATTAGTCCACAGATAAGAAACACAGAATTGAAAATTCTTCTCATAGCTCTTAGTGATATTGGTACAGAGAGCACAAAATGACTTGAATTATAACACGTGTAACGAGCAAAACTGACAGATGGCAAATTGCATTATTGATGGATACGCACGACTAATTACTAAAACACTCGTTGTAAAAGATTTCGACGTAACAGGTTATCGAGAAGGACTTCACTTCGGTTTTATGAAAAGTAAGCCTGATTTATTTATTCAGTTTGTTACCGGCATCAGCTCAACAGTTTTCTCCTTTCTATGTTCGTTTGTATCAGTTTGTCGTTGTTTTGTCAGTTAATGTGGGAGCGTCGCTATCGATTGCTATTCAAAACAGGCTAAGGACTTAATCGGATAACTCAAGGAAAATAAAACAGTATTCAAAGAGAACATGAATGGTTAATACTCATCAAAAAAACACGATTATCAGTTTGAAGATGTGTGCCAATAATAAAAACATTTAACCCAAGATTTCCCGTTGGTTCTAGGTTTCTAAACCTAGATGAAAACACGTGATGCATGCATCTAAATTAACGCTTTGTTTCAGTGAAAAATCGTACTAAATGTGAAAGAAAATTAAAGCAAAAGTTAACGCTGTAAGCTGTCTATTTTCAATTGATAGCAAGCTTTATTCAGAAACCGTGACGTTGTCAGTTACAAGAATATGTTTACTTTCGCACGTGTGTTTCAGCACCCGCACAAATTGGATTCAGCTTTGAGCCATGTTTGATTCGTTGCCCGCATTGTTCAAAGACGAAAGACCATTTAGAGCGTGTGAACTTAAACAAACCACAGTTATGTTGAATATTTCCTCTGACACCAACCTCCGATTTGTGTATAAATCGTTTTGAGTAAGGCTTATCCGGCCCCATTCAACAAATGACTCGAACAATGGGTGTTAACACAAGTGCCTTGTTTTCTCAGCCACATCGTCTCCACTGAAAAACAGGACTCGGCTCCAATTTGGCGAAGATTGAAAAATCGTACGTAGGATTTTAAGTTTGTTTTGATCTTCAAGCTGAGTTGTTTGTTTTCCCTTACTTCAAGGAAAAAAAACAATACCTAAAAGAATTTGAAGGAAAGAGGTTTTACGGCACCTCCCTATTCTTTGTTTTGTTTTTTTTTATGCGACAGGCCTAACATCATTGTAAGCGATTTTTGTCTCCGGAATTTCCACAAACTCCGAAACAAAATTATGTATCGAAGCATAATCTAAATATAATTATTCATGACTTATCATAGGGCAAATTTCCGGAAGTTTAACTCAAAACCAATATAGTTTTTTAAAAAAAAAAAAAGTAAAAGAACACTGTAATGTGCCTAATAATTACTCGGTTATCTTTGGGATGTGTAGCTACTCAAAAGGTACTAAAGTATTGATTTATTACATACGTACATGTTATAAATAAAGTTAGTACTGTTGCAATTTTTGTCGCAACATACTTACAAAGAAACAAACTCATCAACTGCCGACTTATGTTACCTAATAACGTCATAAGATTGAGTCATACACCTATTTCGCGGTCACGAAATATCACTTTCAGGCTGCACGAGCGGACACCAGACGAAATATCTCTCAGTCTAGATATCGACAAAAAACTATCTAAATTTGAATCACTTTTAAATGCGGCACTTGAAATAATTCCGGCCTGAGTTATTTTAAAAAGCTGAAATAACCATTATGAAAACGGCAATTCGGCTGTAGATACAGGAACCACATTTGGCGACATGACATGTCAAAAATATAGGGACAAAGTATTTGTGTCATGATGTAATGTACTTATTTATATAATAGCAATTTGTATTCCACCGTCTGTGCCGTTATGCGGTTAATTAGGCTAGGCAAAAAAAAAATTGCATTGCTGGTCATGCAATACAAAATACTGAAATCCGCCATACTTTATTAAGAAACAATTAAAAAGAGTTCCTTTGTCTTTTTTTATCCCTTGGATACAGTGGATTTATACCATCCCCAAGAAACGTTCTACGAGCTGAAGCCAATCATTTTCATCCGACATAAGCAAATATACAAGCACAGCTGAAATACCTCAAACAGAACGGTTATAGACACATTTAAAACTGTGTCGCATTTCTCTGACTAATGCCATTAGTTTTCCTACAGCCACCACGACCTTCGGCCTCCATACAATGTCTTTGAAAACAGTGTCAACAATTTGGAGAAGAAGAAAAAAAGGATAACGAATTATAATTATTCATCCTTTCGTATTTTTATTCTATTTTGCGAGTGATGATATCAGACCAACACAATCGATATGACTCGGGGAAAATCCCTCCCACGCCTTGTCATTGACTTTTATTTAAAGAAACATTGATTTTAATTACGTTACGATGCAGTTATGCTGATAGACATGCTATAGTTCCTCTCTTTTTTTTGTTGTTCAGCTTTTAATCCTTACAATTGTTCACGCGACAGTTCTAGAAATTACAAGAGCAAGTTGTTTGTGTTGGCTGAAGTCTTGCATAATATGTTACGCTCAGATGAACTCAAAAGATTCTAGCGTTGCTTAGTAAGTTAGTGTTTGTCTGACCGGGAAGACGTACTGGCATGGCTTAAATAACCTTTCGCTTCCGAGAAGGAAAGAAAATAAATCTAGAGAGCCTTTCTAAATCCTTAAAAGGTCAGTCATAAATTTGGAAGGATATTTATGTGACAACTCTGATTTCAGCCCAGAACCGGTTAGTCAGCACATTCACAAACATTAGTTTGGACTGTTGAAATGGCGACGGTGATGCTTCCTGATAAAAAAAAATACCCATTGAATAACCGTACATGAATTTGTTCCTTTTGCGTCAGAGCTCTCGCAATCAGTGTGCTCGACTAACCGGAACCAGAAAAGAATATAAGAGCCTTTGATGGATTTGCGTTAACATTCAGTATTTTACAACCATCTAAATTGCAAACTCTTGTAGAGTGATTGGTGTGGTTGGAAAAAAATAGCCACAGTACTCCTACGCTACCCTCGCTTTCCGCGAACACGACGAGAAAAACTCCACTGGAACGCACCAATTCCGGTAGCACCATTGTTTGTGTTATTACGTGATTCTGTGCCAACTTCGGGGTGGGGTCGGCTTCTTGTTCGCTATTTGTATAAAGAGAAACATCCTTCGGAGAGAAAACTCGGAATGCTCGGCATGCCGACCACTCGACGACGGCTGTCACTAAAATCAGCAGATTCGTGTGTCCGGCGGTAAACAGCGGTATAAAAGCTGGATAACAGAGTGAGACGACTTAATCGTTACACGCACCGGTAAGGTCAACAGCAGCTGAATTCCTCAATTTACAAAGAAGTCACAAAGCAGGTAGCCCTGACATCCCGTACAAAATTATCATCAACATGGCGTGGGAACAACTTCGGTCTTGGATTATTTATGTTTTATGCCTGTCATCGTAAGTAAGCCATTTTATTACAGATTGTAGAAACGGAGTTCTCCTTTGATTTCAAGTTGGAGAGTGACTTAAATCTTCCACGATTTTAAGCGTGTTCTGTTTTTATTCCCAGATGTCTTGCAATGCCCACGAGAAAACCGTCTTCGCATTCTGCAGTAAGTACTTCGATATTTTTTGTACTTTGCTTTCTGAATCACTCGTTCGCTTGTATATTGAAAAGGCTCTTAAAGTCTAAGTTAACAACTAAACATCGTTTGAGCAAAATGTCCCACATGGAAAAAATGTTTCAAATTTGGTTTTATAAAACGTTAAGTATACCACGTTCATTGAACGGTTCTTTAAAAAAAGTTGTTGAACTTTTTTTAAAATTTTTAATTTAAGGCAAAATATTCAGCTAAAAAGTCGTAGATGCGTATTTTTCTCCAAGAATTTGCGTCATTCGACCAATATCAAGAAGATTCGTATCGCTCAGAGCACTGTTATTGCTTCTCAACACTTGGAAGCTGGTCCACAAAAAATATTAGTCTGCCCGTGAGAGAGAAACGACAGCAATTTGCCCGCGAGGAATTTTGCCGGTTAAATCGCAGCTGAGAGATAATCAAATCCTTATGTCAGAGGTCAATAATCATCTTAAATACAATGGTTCTTGTATGTATCGTCCAGCTGTCCTGATATTTGAGACTGTTATTTTTCTTGGCAATTCGCGGTAACTTTGTCAAGCTTGTCAAACGCGACAATCGATCCTGCGCTCGTTGGCGGAAAAACAACTTGAACTCCCACGCAATTTCGCTTAACGCCGCGCGCGAAGCCCACGGAATGTGTATCTTGCGCGGCTTTCGTCTGCAAAGGCGGCGAGCGTTACTGACAGACTAGCAAACAAGCTAAGATCCAGGACAATTTCACCGAAACCACAGCACAAAGCGTTCGATCGCCTTGGTAGGTCCGCACTATAATTGAATGTTGTTTACTTTGCTTTTTAGGACACCCAAGCTCTAGAGAACAGTGGAATTAACCCGCTGGATGTGATGAATAACAACGTCGTTACAATCCACAAGTACAAAAGGTTGTACTCCAAGAACAGCGCCAAGTTTGTGCGAATCCACAACGGTAAAGTGGACGGCTTCGGTGACAAACACGAATTAAGTGGTGAGTGATGTGAACTGGGATTTGTCCTTCCGCCGATCTTTTTGATTTTAATTAATGATCGTAAAGTAACAAAGAAATCTTAATTCTATTTAATGGCCGCTGAATAGGTGAATAAGGATTACTTTTGCACAAACTTCAAGCGAGATTTTATGAAAAGCGACCGCGAATCACGTCCTATAAAAACTACTGGCGAATTTGGGACGATTTAAAATCTATTTAACACTAATTTAATCATGTTTAATACCTGAGTTACACTGAAATCACCGACATAGTTTACAAGGGCTCTCTTGTAAGAACCTGCTAAAGCACTTTGATCACTTCGCATATAGAGGGAAACATTAAACTTGCGCAAAAACTCTTTTCTCTCGCAGCACGCTTGGTCACGTTTTTGTTTAGAGTGTGCGCGATTGTTATATCGTGTCACAGACAGCGTAATAATTTCCACAAGAGCGTGACAGTCTCATACATTTATTGGATTCGCTATGCTTTGTTGTAACGATATTATGTTTTGTTTTGTAGTTAAGATCAAGCTGGAATCAGTTGGATCTGGGGGTCAAATTATATTGAAGTCATACGATGGAAGTCTCTGCTTATGTCTCGACAAGCATGGGTCAGTCGTTGCAAAAGTAAGTTTTCTACGGTTTATCGCTATGAGGTAGAATTACACCAGCCCTCCGTATATTCCATGTTCTTGACACAAGCAAGAGTTTGTACATGATGTATTGGGACAGGGTTATAGTGATCGGGGTTGTGCTGTATTGCAAGCCCTCATAGACCCAGTGACGCGCGAACCATGCCTGGGGGTATGCAGAAAACTTGGCACCGGTTTATATGGTGGTTTGGCTCAGTTTTAAAAAGGTTTCGTGCGAGGCAATACAATTGGAAACAGAGTAGAACTATTCCAGTGCATGGCGAAGTATCTGAACCACTTTCTGACCCCAGGGGCGCGGATTTCTCACGGAAATTGCGCGCCTCGGAGTTACCCTATACGGCTTTACGGTGCACAGGTACGAGGAAATTTTTCTTATCCGGATAAGATTCGATAACCACGCCATTTCCATCGGATGTACGCCAAAGAAGAATATTCCGTAAGTTCGTGGTTTCTTTAGCAAAACTGTCTACTTTTCATAACTTTTACACACTGAAGCATGTGTTGAACTACTGAGGAAAAACGTCTTGACCGCAGACGGGTTGTTCAGTTACCTCCCATAAAGCGGATAGATCTGACGAGCCGATATGATATACACACAGACATTCCATTAATTGGTCTTATATGCACTATGCAAACAGGTGGCATGTCACACAGAGTCAAAACCAGACCAGGTGTGACTTGAAACGTTGGAACAACCTGGATGACTATCTAGATTAAGACATTGGGTGGGTTGGGATATCGAGAGATACCAAGGTGATGGGAAAGGAAGAGGGATCAGAGAAAGATTGATTCACGTATAGATAGAATACGTGATTCGGGGGAAGCATGGGTGCAAACCCAGTCATATCCTCCAGGCTGGCAGATGAGAGGTGTAAGTGAACTTATCAGTGAACCCGGTCTAGTGATTAGTAATTGTGCCGAGACAAAATCACTTAATGCCTTATCGTCTGCCAGGCTACTTAGTTGATAATAAAAACGATACGACATCCATGTTCTAAGAGAGTAGTCATAATGAGATGGCCAGACGGATCATATCGTCTAGTCGAGTACTTAGACAGCAAATGAACAGGGCAGAAGTATCGAGATAACTCCACATAAAATTTTAAACCAATTTATTCAAACCAATCTCAAACTTACAACAATACTGAGCGTTTTCTACAGTCCAAAAGCGATTTCAAGTCGAAGGAGGTGGAGTTATTTTCATAAAATTTTCCCAGCGAAACCAAGACCAAACTAGCATTTTAATATCTTTATTTGTCACGCTTCGAGCTAGGGGCACTGATACTGTAACTGAGGTTCTTTTCCCATGACCAATCTACCCAATACCTCATCCCCCAAACAGGCAACATGCAAGATAATACAGGGCTAAAGAACTGACATGAATAACTCTTGTATTGATCCGCAGTTGTCGACGCAAGGCAAGACAAACCAAGGTTGCGTGTTTTTCCAAGATCTTTCATCCAAGGGATACACGAGATTTCGCTCAAAGCTTAACGCCCAATGGTACCTGGCGATAACAAGAGATGGCAGAACAAAATCGGCGAGAAAAACACACCCATATCAGAGATCTGTCCAATTTATAGAAATGAACTGACACGATTATTCTCTAGGTTATATCTATATCAAATTCATGAGATTATTTAAATTATTTATTCAAGAATTTATATTTATTGTTTACAAAAAGGACATAATATTGTCAAGACTACATATAGTCAATATTACATTGCTACGATCCGAATGATCGTTATACTAGTTTCATGCGGTGTCACGTGTCATAACGATTTTTTCATCGCCGCGACTTGAGTCTCAGAGAACCTGCAAGGCCAGGGGCCAATAAAGAGAGCCAGAGAAAATTAGGTATAATATAAAATATCTACTTAGCTATCTGATTGAAATTTACAATATAATTTATTTTAGTATGTTGAATTATACAGCGTATTCGATATTCGAAAAATGAAGTTACTTTGATCGAAAGAGAAACTACCAGATATTGTTCCAGACTATTTACTAAACAAGTTAATCACTTTTTTCTCAAAGATGTAAAAGATAAGGAACAAGTTATTAACTCTCCAAAGAAGTTGTAGCCTTTGCCTTTTCATGTGCATCATTTATTTATGAAGAATATGTTCGTCTGTACAACTCGTTATTCAAATCGTTAGTTATATTTATTAGATAATTTTTTGTCCTTGTAATATTTATATTATTTATATACTTATTTTTTAAATTAACTTCCATGGCCAAAGGCCTCTAAATTATAGTTATTTATTATTTATTTATGAAAAGAATGAAAAAGATCATATTTATTGATTTCCGAAGAGTGTTTCTATAATAAAATTATTTATTTTTAGCAAGAAGTATTTTGACATTCCAAAGAACAATTCCAACATTTTTCTGGGTGATTTTGTGATAAAACGATTTTCTTGTGAACCAAACTAATCCAGCCTATCTGGCCAATTACATTAAGAGCAAATGTTGCAATGAGCCAATCAGAATGTAACCGGGAGCGGGAAGATGTCGTGCAACTACTGCAAAACGGGAAAACGAGTACCTCGTGACACGTTGAGCGCGGGAAAACATGCAATCAGTGCTAAGGGCGGGAAAATATGCAACTTTTGGAAACCGCGGCATGGCTGGTTTTAACTTTACTCCTGACTGTTAAAAAAAAACTTGCTTATTGGGAGCATTGCGCGACTTATCCTAAGTCAATCAGGGCTTAGAAAACGCCAACCAATCCAAATACTGTTTTCTTTCGACGGTCACAAAAAGTCGCTTTTAACGCTACTTTTTATTCCAGCAAGTTAGTCCGGCTGAAATGCATTGCTCTTCCTATCACACGCTCGAAATATTGACCCCTTTAGTTAGTTGTGCAATTCTTGCCATACGCTCTGAGAATTAAGTAGCAGATGTAAAAAGAAGTCAAGCTAAACAAATGTTAGAATTTCAAAAAGAGAGTCACAGCTAAAAAGCAGTGCCCTAAAGAAGTCGAATGAATTCGTCCAAAGTATTCCTCTCATTGATTCGATATTCAAGGCACAAGAAATCAAACTAGTAGTCCTCCTACAAGGACTGATAAGCGCACTCATGGAGGCACAAAGTGGTGGAAGTTTTACTGAAGAATAAGTCAACTATCGGTATTAGCCAAGGATCATTACTCACGATGTATAACGAAGTATGAGAAATCTAACGAGAATGATAAGTTGAAATTTTCAATCTGCCTCTTGAATTTTTCTACATTGGTCTCCCAAGACTCAAAAGCCTACTTAGGGATCAGAAATTTATCTCAATTACAGCACTTGGTAATTAACAAGATCCATAATTCTGCTGCACAGCACTTTACCTCCCGGCCTCCCGGACTTGTCGACCTGGTTCTTTCTGAGTCGACTTCAATATTCTTGCAGCTTACCTGCAACCATCAGTTCACCTCTAGAGAGAAAAAGTGGAATGTCAGGGGAGGGGAGTAAACTTGGCGACGTAGAACCGACTGAAGTAAAGGAAGGAGACTTTTATTTTTTTGTATGTGGACTGGTGGAAACCGATAGGGACTGACGGTCTTTTTCTGTCCAAAGAAAAGATCGTGACTCAAGTGGGTTAGCTCTTTGCTCGTTGCTCTTTCTTTATAAGCGAACCACGAGAAAAACGTATACTTATCTTTATTTTGAGTTCAAATATGCACGTTTTTAGTTGTCGCTCGCGACAGCTAGATCGTTTGACTGAGTAATCCTAAGATAATGGCGGATTCCTATAAAATAAACACGAACGGTAGCGCTCGCAAGCTTTTAGCTCAAAAGCGAGACTGAAACACAAACAGCCGGTATGGACTACTTATGATTGATTAACATGTTGACTGGTCAACCAGAAATTCCCTCGCGCTCTCCTTTCTCACGGTTTTAGCATCTATGTGTTCTTACGCTTCCTATACAAGCCAAAACTCTCTTCTCGTCTTCTCTTCTGTTCCTTAACCACCCATGCTTCCCACCGACAAAGATTTTATTCATTTTAAACTCCTCGCTTTGGCAAAAGTGCTGCCGGCAAAGATTGGACATCTTCTCAGTTCTCTCTCAGGAAACGACGTTTAAACTATTTTGCTTATGACCTGGCTGGGCTCCTGCCCTCCTAACCTCGGTTGTTAAGTAAGTTTTATATGCCTGAGCTTTATGAAGGCTTCTTACATATTGTCATCAACGGATAAAGAGCTATTGTATTTCTTCCGGCTGTCCTCGTAGACTCGCACATAATCTGCTCAGCCGACCGTTCTTTAGCATGGATGCAGGCAACTTGTCGTTTTTCGCCGTTTGTATAGAGGGATTGACTTTGATCTGAGCTGCGCTCATATTTGGAGTGTTTTTTTAAACTTTAATTATCACCGAGAACCTTGCACAAGTTTGTATTTGGCTGCCAAAAAATGACTACATCTGCGACACGCTCACTTGGCCCACTTAAAACTGGGTATTGAGGGCCTGTGCTTATTATTCAATTTTGAGCGGAAAACGGAAATTCGCGTTAAATTCCTTCTGGTTGGACATGCTAACATTATAACCGACAGCATGGCCTGTAGGTTATGTGGGTATTACCAGGCCTATGACGGGGTCGCGACAAGCCGCCGTCAAGTCCCGGGAGTTCTTACCTCCATGTAGGTCGGAATCAGCGAGTAACTAATTTAATTTTCTTTTTAACTTGTCCACGAAAGCGAAACAGTATAAAAATTAAGTCAGCTGTGGAATCCCACGAAGCAGGGGAACTTTCCGTGAGTGGCAGACATGCTTGTGTAAATAATATCAAATTGAACTGTTTACATTTGATCGCAGCCCATTTGATCACATCCGTAATCTTCCAAGGAAGCCGGGAAATCTTAATCGATCCAATTAATTTTCCGATCGGCACGAAAAGATACTGCAGGCACGCGACACACGCAGGACTGTCATGCGAGACAGTCGCGCGCGAAAGATCGAGATCATCCCACCCACGCGTAAAGGCTCAGCTAGCCTTTGACCTGTATACAGTTTTTCTGCCCACGTGTTTATTTTTAACGTTATTTCAACCGATGGCTTAACAAATAAAGTTTAATTCCTGAACAAACAGACCAATTTAGCACTACTATCATCTATCATTCTTATTTTATTCCTTTGCGGCATAGAATATATATATATGTTATTAATCTAGACAGCCAATTAGCTATGCGAACAATCGATGGCGTTCGATATATCCCATTAATTACACGAGCGACTGTCTTGCAGAGTAAGGGAAGTTAAAACTCTCTAGTTTGACCTGGTTTTTGCGGTAGTTTTGTGTTCTCGTCGGGCGGAGATATAACAAAGGGGACGAAAATGTGCGTGGATGGTGTATTTGGGATGCTCTCGAAAAATCTCTAGAAAAACATTCATTTAAATGGAGATCTGTCTAATTTCACCTTTCAACGAATAGAAATTACCTCCTCGGAGGTCCTGTAGGTGTAATGGCCTGGTCTGTGCACAGCATCGGTTCATCCTCCACAACATTATACATGGAAAAAATAAACTCTATAAAAAGATTGCGTAATATGGGAACTCCCATTTTGCGGCCCCGCACGGAAATTTTGGCAAAGTTTCCGTCATCCAGTTACCAGGTTTGCCAGCTGCAAAACTGTGTTATTGTTTTAGTTTTAAAAATAAACCTGTTTACAGGTTTAGATAAAAACATACTAAGTTGTGTTCTGGAGTCAGCCAGCCGCTACAAAGCTAAGAGTCCGGAAGGCTTTCATTTAGCACGCAGCAAATACAATAGGATCCAATCTTATTCTCTAAAGTATTTAAAAATACTTAAGAGAGAGATTTAACAGTTTATAGTAAACTCCCACCCACCAATCCGAACCACACGGTTTCAAAGCCACTTACGGTCACATTTAGCTTTTACTTCTTCATGTTTGAATATGTGTGTTTGTTGGTCTAGTTGATTTTGCTGGCACTGTTAATACGTTTTTTTTTTAATGTTATCTTGTAAATTTGAAATCTTATCTGGAGAGAATAAAATTTTAAGGAAAACGACGAGAATTTTGCCCACATTAAGTCAGCATTCTTTAAAAATTACTAAAGCGTGGCATACATAAATTGACTTTCGTGTGTCTAAATAAGTGCCGGAAGGTAGGGCGCCCTAAATCTCTTATGGTATCGAAGCGTGTATTTGTTTGTCTTTTATATTAAGAGTACAAACATTTATATTGTTGCAAACCTATCTCTTTATAACTTTTATCCTCGTAAAAAAATACTTTAATCCTCCTAAAACAAACTTTTATCTTCATGGAAAAAAAAAAACTTTTGTCCTCGTGCCGCAGTCAGTCAATTGACATTCATCAAAAGATTGCAGAAACGATGCCATGAACCAGGGACACAGACTTGATTGACGTTTGGGATCACTCAGGTTAACTAATTTCCAGCCGCTTGGCGGCTAGTAGTACTCGTGAATCCTGATTCTTCGAAGGAAACGAGAATTGTTCGAGAAATTAGGAGTTCAAGATACCAGGCCCTAAATTATAAAGCAAAACAAACAAACAAACAAACAAACCAAAGGGAAACGACTATTGCTTGGCCGGAGTCATCAGACCGCTCGAGAAATCGAGTCGAAGGTGCGAGAAATTGGGATTTCACTTTAGTTGAAAACTCGACACTTGACGCGTTTCCGAGCTCTATGTGGGCTGACCGTGGGCGGCATCCACTTATAGCCCCATTAGTTTGCTGGATGGTGTTGAGGTGACTAAAAATTCTACCTTGTTGGCTTATAGTAAGCCGCCTAATAAACAATCATCGGATGACCAGTACATAACCAGAGCCATGAATTGCAATTTCGTTTTGATTCGCTCTGTAGCTCTACCCTGCGAGCCTCTACTGCTTTCGAGCTTAACTCCACAGTTTCCGGTTTATAATTAATTTAGACCGCTCAATTAATTTGACAATCCGTTTAGTCAAACAAAACTGTGGCTCACTTGAAAAGAAGACAAAAGCATCTACAACTAAAAGAAAAATCATCATGCTGTTTTTATGGAAAGTGAACGGGAAAGTTCGGGATCTTCTCTTGGCATTTTTTGGAGTACCCTCTATTCCAAGAGAGGTTACTCGCGTGTTAAATTCGAGACGGTAATTTGAAGTTAAAGTGACAGGAAGTGAGTGGGCGAGAGAAAGGTCTCCTAACCATCGTATATGAGTATTTGCGTAATAATAATTTGAGAAAATTGCATAGTCACTTAGCTTGTTGAAAGTGATTGCTTAGGGGCGGGTTATGGCTCGACTTCCGCTGTTGTGTCGTCTCCGGTCTGAGTACGAGTGCTGATTGAGGTCAGGGAGGGCCCAGGAGGCGGTGCAGGATTGGGCGCAGCTCTCTGTCAGTGGAGTCACGTAGCACCACAGGCCCTCGTGAGGAGTAGTCCAGAGACCTTGTCAGACAGGGCACTTTTCCTTGCCCGCCCTTCCGGATTTGAAGGACAACGCGCCATTCCCGAAGTCTATTGGACCCCTTCCTGGAACGCAATGCTGCGAACGTTTCTTGCTTGGAAGCAAACACCGCAAGAATTGTAGTAAATGTATGGGAAAAATTAAACGTTCGATGCCCAATAAGTTGAGATTGATTGACTTTCTGAGTATTTTATGAGACACAAGGAAAAGATACCCAGCGGGGTTTTTTTTGGTCAAATTTAAAGAGCATAGATTTGCTGTGAGGCGAAGAATTGTACTTTTAATTTTTCATACATATATGTCTCTAAATTTTCCCGCGAATTGCGACTCAGTTTTACAGGCAAATGTATTGAAAAAGGAAAACCTTAATTGTGGCTTTTCTAGCGAGGCTATTTCCCTCAAACGCGATCAATAAATTCTTTTGCCTGATATCTTTAGATTTTAATTCAGAAATACTTCAGAACTCGAATTTTACGTGAATTGTTAGACATTAGATCATCATATTACATTAGATTTTCTCGTACATTTATTGTAATTTCTGCCTTATTTGCCCCTCAAATAACATGGTGTCAAAAAGCTTGAAAAGGTCTATACCATTCGAGAAACGAAAATCATCAGAAAAACCAAATATGTCAGAGTAATAGCAAGCAAGTCCGTAGGACGTGGAAGTATCTCGAGAAGAAGCGAGTCAGGAGGGGAAGCAGGAGTTACTTTGAAAGAACAAATTCTGCGAAGACGTTTTACTCATATTTCTGAAGATCACAGGCTGTAAGGACTGGATCGCACAGCAAAAATGCCTGTTCTAACTTTTACCGAGTCTTGATTAGCTTGCGGTGCAGCAGGACGTGTCGCAAAATCCGGGCAAAATCCCCGGTATATTCCTGTACCGGCGGTTTAGACTGTCTGTGACCCAGGCAAGCCTTGATAAAACCTGTCTAAGTGGCTATGTTATGACACTGTTTGTCTAGGAGCGTTCCCGTCTCATGGGCCCATCACAAAGGGAATCCCTCCGGTTGCGCCTCAGCCCGATTCTCAGAAGGGAGAGAGAATGCGTGGCCGCGAGCGACCTGAACCATCTGAAAATCTGGCTAGCTGCACTAAGGGACGGACCGTTGAAAAGTGATGGGGGGCGGGGTGGAGGAAAAGCAAAACAAACACTAATGCAAGGGAGGGTGACTGAAAAAAAATCGTGCAAAGGAGAAGTGAAGAAAAAAAATTCCTGCAGAGTGAGTTGCAATCTCGGACTTACAAATTGTACTCGCCTGAAGGGCACTTTATAATGTAGTTTTAAGACCGAGTTTACCAGAGGACCAGGCAGGGATGATAAATGCCATCTCTCCGTTTTGGATGAAACTTTGCCAGATTGAAGGTACTACCCAACAACTCTAAAAGACAAAGTGGGCCGGCTTTGGGATTTTTCCCTTAGGAGTTAGATCACCCCCCTGGTTTTTGGACCAAAATCCC
>Ga0126338_10000373_pt1 | contig 23332 bp, 10 predicted proteins | sample OrbCmetagenome_2_FD_92529 | JGI IMG/M metagenome (GOLD analysis project Ga0126338, IMG submission 92529) | Coral microbial communities from Petempiche,Puerto Morelos, Mexico - Orbicella C C metagenome | ecosystem: Host-associated > Invertebrates > Cnidaria > Coral | place: Petempiche,Puerto... | reverse complement strand
CGGAAGGGGCGCGAAAGGGGGGGAGAAAGACGACCCACCCAAAAAAAAAAAAGGGGGGGGGGGGGGGGGGGGGGGGGGGGGGGGGGGGGGGGGAAGAACCTCTGAGAAGAGTCCCCTCGCTTGAAACCCTAACACTCCTGGAAAACCCTGACTCGACGCAAAACTACTACAACGCCTTATGACCCAAGAACATGTGGAATCCCGGCGCATGCGCAGATCTAATCGCCGCTGATTGCGAAGGCAAGACTTGCGCTCCTTATTGTTAACTCCGTTAAATTGCATTTAACTGCATTAAATAACAGGGGTAAATATCACGTGATGTAATACCTCAGGTAAAACTGGGAATTACCCTTGGATATCCCCAGTTCCCGGGAGGTGTCCCCAGACAACTAACGAAATGATACGTTGTTTTATTGCCCAGCTGTCCGAGACAGGCCTGTTTGTAGACCCTCACCATGATCCAGATACGCCGTCCGGTCTTGAGGTCAACACCACAATGTATTACGTTCTGTCATCATTTCCATCCCCCATTCATGATGGTGCCAGCGCTCAAGTACACAAAGATGAAATGGAGAAACTCCTTCATATTCCTGATCACTGTTTTGGCGGTCCACCTACTATGTGAGTGTGAAAAGTTTGTCGCTGTCATTGCTGGCTTGTTTGTTTGTTTGTCTTTTTTTCTGTCTAGATGATCTGTCGAAGATTTCTGAAGATCAGCCGATTTGTTCCCAGGGTCATATTTATGTGCTTTAATGTTTCAGTTACACCTTTTATTTATTTATTTATTGTTCCTTATAAAATTAAGGCCTGACAACTTATCACGCATTTTTTTCAGAAACCACCCATGTAATTTAGCCACATGTCTGAGGTCTCGTGCACTCTACCCCGGAGAAATTTGAAAACGGAATTTTCGCTCTGAAAACACACAAATGGTATCCGTCCACACTAACCTGGATAAATTTGAAAACGCAACAATCACCGGTCATTTTGGATTTGCGTTTGAGGGAAACTCAGGCAGAGAAATCACGTGATTATCGTGACGCCATCGTTCTCGAAAAGCTCAGTTTTCTAAATGTTTTCCGTCCACACTAAACTGCAAAGGCAGCGTTTTCAAATTCCTCCAGTTTGAAGAGCGTTTTCGAAAAAATCGAAATAAATTTGCGGTTTCAAATTTCTCCCGCGTAGGGTAGACTGACTCTTTGCACGGTTTGTTGTTTTATGATACAGAAGATAAAATAGTCTGTTCACGCACTCTAACATCCTGAAGGGCGCGAGCAAAAATAAAACACTGCATACATTATAAGAAAGACGAAACTGAGTCATACTGTGGACAAACTAGACAAAAGCATTTTCTACTCCAGGCACTCAGCATCACTTTGGCCCAATCCCCGGACCGAGGCTGGTGTTACCAAAATGGCGGCGTTGTGGCAGAGGTTACTGGAGCAGAATGGCTGCAGTGCACTTGTCAAAACAGGTAACACGTGCCCTGTGAGCTTCCTAATGGGGAGGGAGGGGCATTGTATTTTGTAGATAAGTTTTCGCTGTGTTTCCCTCAGCTCTGTCTTATGTACGGTCAAATTGATGCATAGTTTGTCTGTAGTCAATCTCGTTTTCATTTTCTCCCCGGACTTTTTCTCCTGGAGTGAAAAGGAGACGTGACTGATAGCAATGGTCGACGGAATACAAAGCGAGAGCTCCGCAAGTGTAGTTTTTGAGGCTTGCTGTCTGCTAGAGTTGTGGTCTCCGCCGAGGTGAATTTATAACATCCCATTCCGACCCGTCCAGTTCCCTTCGTCTCATACCATCCCGTCCCGCATCATCCCGTGCCATCACACACTTAACCTCGCTTTCTCTTCATTTTTCTCTTTTTCAAGTAGGAAGGAGGGAGGGTGCAACACTCTCAGTCACGTCTTGTTACTGAAACCGGAGTTTGCTTGTTTAATAGAGGGTCTGGAAGGTCTTGTGAATGTGCCTTGGTTTAATTGTTCTTCTAAATCTGTCATACACCATGATGAGATCAGTTGATAGATATATTTTATTTTTATTTATATTTTCTTCGTTTTCTTTTCTTTTTTTTTTTTCTTGAAGGTGTCATCGGCATTGTCCAAGCAATCACGCTTAGCTTTGGAGGCCTGCAGTTCTCGGCTGGACACTTTGAATTCGCCGCTAACCCCGCCTCGCTTCACACCAGTATCGTCTTCCGCCATATTCACCTGTATGAAGATATGGATATTTATCTCACGGTGCTGGTGAATGAAGAAACCGGGCATGCAGAGAAACTGCTAGTTAAACCGGTCAAGGGAGGGAAGACTCCTCTGTATGCGTGCGAGGCAGGCTGTCAGTACGACCCTGTAGAAGTCGGGTGGGTAGATTGTCTTGTCACGCAATCTTAATGGATAGAAAATTTGGTGACTAAGAAAGATTTCGTGACAAGCCGCAAAAATGTCTGCGTGGAAAGGTGGAGAACAGCAGTCAGTCAATAAATAGCAAAGCTGCTAGTTGATATGTTTTGTTCTGCCATTAGAGCAATCTACTCCTGAATGTGGAAAAAATTCGCGTTTCCGTTGGTTTTGTTTTTCGACGCTTAGTGATTGGTTAAAAAAAACTCGCGCCACTTTCTCAACCAATAAGAAGTTAAACCCAAACCAACCGTGACATGCTCGAACACGTTTTCCCGGGCTACGCGCCACTGATTGGTTCACTGGATTGTCCATGTCCTTTGTGATTGGCCAATTTGATGATTTTGGTTTTGCTTCTATGACGCTCAGTTGAGACCATAATTTACTTGAAAGCACTTTCTGACGACTAATTTTTTTCCCCCTTTGATTTTTTAAGTTGATACATGCATACATCCTTTATTGACTTTCCCCAAAGACCAAGCGTTCGAGGTTACTAAGTTGTTTATTATATGACTTTATCGGCCCGTGGGCATAACGGGAGAATAATGCCCTAGAATTAGCCAATCAGAGCGCACGTTACATCGGTTACAAACACAAGCCATATAATAACTATTTATTAATCTAGACAAGTTAACCTATAATCCTTCAACTAAACGAAACAGAGAGAGCGTTTATGATCGGGTGATGTAGCAGCTCTCGTAAGGTCTGACATGAATGGCTTGTTACCCTTTGAGAGAACAATAGAACAAACAACAGAAACAATGCCCCTAGCCCTAAAACGATAACAGCTGCTAACAGTGAAGAGAATTACAAGCTTAAGAGTGTTGCTACGCTTCTGTTATGATCCCGAGAAACAAGATTATGCCTCAACCACGTAATAATTAGGTAAATGAAATGGACTCACTACCCTTGCGAATGTGAATTTGCTCCAAACTGGAACAAAAACCGCTTATTGTGTATAGTCGAGAGAATATGAATCATAATCTCTTGGTATAGTACAGTACTTACGGTATATACGCCATGAACTAGTGTAACAAGAATAGTGACAAAAACCACTCAATGTTCATAGTACAGTGTTTATGTAGCTTTGCTTTCGTAAACTATTGTTTTCTCTTCAATAACTGTGTCACTTTCGATTTCAGTGAATCTGAAGTGACCTTCCCAGTGCGCATGACCAGGCCTGTCACACCGCTGCTCTATATATCGCATAACAAATCGGAGCTGCTCGAGCTCAGGAAACACGTGTTTATAAAAGATGCTCATGAAGGTAAGAATAACCTGCAAGAATTGTTCGTATTTACTGATGCTAAGGAGATCACAGCCAACATAGTCTCTCGTGGTTGCAAACTACCAGTCTTTCTTTGGCCTCGAATATCATTTCTAAACGTGGGATAATTCGATTGTCTTGCTTCCGCCGTCCTTTGTTAACCACAACCACGGGTTTGGACTGAAGGAGAAATCTCCCACTATATTTGAGCAATTCAAAATTAATCATTATTATTGAGGTAAATCCGACCGTTTTGATTGGTTCTTTCTTGGTCGGGATTTTGCTAGCGGACCATTTCCATGGAAACAGTCATAAGCCGGCGTGATTTTCAGAAAGTTGCGAGAACACTTGCGGCACATTCGGAAATCGCTCGTCAGTTTGCGATTAGGATCGGAGATCCCATATTGCTTACCAGCATAACTGAGGAAACTCTCGGTCTAAGATTATTGTGTCGTGCGGGATTCTGCGATGCATAGTTTGACGTGACTTTGAGTTTCGTTTTCTCCACAGAGTCTCTCAAGAACCACCACATTCACCACCGATCCGGTCTGCCTGCAAAGTTTTGGGTTACGATCGCCTTTTTAATCGTTGGCTTTCATCTTTACCTGGCCAAACTAATTTATTCAGAGTGCTTCAAAGAGAAGGACATTGTGCGATCGAAGATCTACATGAGCTGACATCAAGAAAATATAGATGACTCTGGCGAGAATATAGATTAGTGCTGCGTGAATAAGGGAACACAGTCCTAATCAAAGTGTCTCCCAGGAATGGGGGGAAGGGGATCCGAGGGATGGGCGGGGGCGGTAACTAGTTATGATGTTAAGGTTTGTTTTTGATTTTTGCAGACAATGGCCACTTTTTAATAAAGAAAAATATGGAGTCTTTTGGCTGCAAGGGGTTGATGGGTGCTTAGCTTTTACTGACCTACAAGAAAGGATATATGTAAAAAGAATGTATATGCAAATAATATCCCTAAGGCCGGGGAAATGGGTATCTGAAATAAGCTTACAGTGGAAGTTCACATGAAGGAACTGAATGATTTTAAGAAATTGTCCGCGCTAATTACACTGCGAAACCGTTTCGATGTGTCAGTGAGCTTGTCCATCGCCTACGAAATGAATCACAGTGGGATTGAGACGCAAACTTCTCTCACGAATATCACTTACCGCATCACGCACCCTACTAGAACTCGTAGTTCACCGGGCGGGCGACAGAAGTATTGAGACACTTCACTGTGAAAATCTATTTTCAAGCGTCTGGAAAAAGTCCTCGTCCTCCCAAACAATTTTTTTTTACCTCTAAGACTGCGTGAACCACAGCACCTTCACAGCATTTAATTGAATGGTGTTGGGGGAGGGGTATCCAGAAATATCGTTAGATGCATTTGGATAGTGTTTATAAGTATGGTGTAATGCCCTTTAGAACGTTGGATAAACATTCCTTGTGTCGTTTTAATCTGGATAAATTAAGCAGTATTTACAATGTCGGAGACGTAGTGATCTGTTAGGAAATATTTATAAATAAAACTCAAAGAACTTTCGAAATGCTCTGTAAGAATCATTGTTCAAATCTACCCTCGCAGTCATTTCTTATTGGCTCCGGTTTTCAAAAGCATCGAGTTATCCTCACCGGTCACATGGAGACCTTAACAATATTGAACACAGACTGGAGACAACATGGTTCACATAAAAAATTGACATCCTCGAACAGTCCTTGAAAAAAAAAGGTAATGTTTTCTCGAAATTCCTCAAGTTTTTACCGGTAGTCCGTAAATTTTGTTGAGAAGTCTTTAAAACTTGAGACAACAGGATAAACAACTAATTCAAGGAAAACGTTTTAAGTCTCGAAAAGAAGATTTTGATGATGTTTATATGTGAAGTACCTATCAGTTAAAATAGTCCAGCCTCACTGAGGTCTTCAGTATTCTATACTTTGTGCGTCCACCGCGCTACCTAAACAAGTTTTACAAATTTCTGGATCAGTTTTTCCCCCTCTGTCTGATTCTCAGGTAGACCCAATCTCAAGTCGTTTTTTGAGCCCGCGTCCCTTTCTCCTAGGAACAATTTTCAAACGTCATCGCTTCTGCATGCATTGCGTGCCGTTTATTTTTTTATGATGCCCAGGTAGATCCAATCTCAGGGCGTTTTTTGAGCCCGCGTCCCTTTCTCTCCACACCACACCGCACGTTCGGAGGAAGACTAACAACCGGACTGCCAAAATGGCGCGATATCGAGCTGGATATCAGTTACCTGTAAAAGCAATTTCGTTCTCAGAGCCCACGTGTCTTTTGGTCAGCGCCAAGACACGGAGAACTGAGAACTCACAATTAATTGCATTATTATACAACCATATCCGTGAAGGCGACAATCTTAAGTGGGGTGAGACAAACATTACAGCCATAATAACATTTATTTTTGGAAGAGAGAATATCAAATTTGCTGAACGATTTATCCCTCAATTGCCTTACTATTGAGGCATCGTGGCAAATATGTTTGTATGAAACGATGCCATTGTCCACACTTAGGCTCTGATTATCCTTTTGCTGTGTTCAAATGGGATTCTATGTCTTCGTGGCATTTGTACATGTGGGGAAATCTAACTGTCACTTTATCACATGTATACTGTATTGCGCCCTCTAAGTTGCACGCAAAAGGTTCGTAAGAGGATGAATTTATATCTGCAGGGGGAGGATTGTGAAAATACGATTTAAAAAAGGTGCATACGGTCCCTAGTTCTATAATGAAATTTCGAGGAAAATTGGGCGCGATATCTCTGTTCAAAAGAATTACGCTAATGAGCTATTGTTTGTTAGGTGAAAATACGGTATAATGTCTGTTTCAACGTACTAAAGATTGTCACCTTCACTGATACTGGTTGTATAATAATGCAATTGATTGTGAGTTCTCGTGCAAATTCTGTTATGAAAGTCTTTTGTTGAAAAAGGTTGTTCAAAAGTATAAATGATTGTCGTTTCGTGACAACGAATTTTATTTCGACAAAAATGAAAATACATTTACAGCCTATGAATGTCAAAGGAAAGTATTGTTTATCTTTTGATGATTTTGAATGTTAATACATATGTAAATGTTTTTCTTGAACGTTCCTCACGTGCAAATGAAGGTCATATTGGTGTTAATGAGACCATAATGAAACAAATTTGGACACAAATGAATGGATATTTTCTGTATTTAACCTGGCAAACTGAACACACGCAAACGATAATATTCTGTTGCTAAAACCTATTTTCACTAGAGTTACGAAGTTAGTCATAACAATTACAATTTCCTCAAATGTGATTGGTGCATCAACTGGTGTATTTCAGTGCTGTAATTAATCTGCAAATTTGTAATCGGACCGTGTAATCGGACAGTTGGCTGTAATCGTACCGTTACATGAGCCAATCATTTTAAGTCCTCTTTGGCCTAAATTCATCAATAACAACATTGATTACAGCCACTATAGTAACCAGTTCAAGAGACTGACTTTGTAAAATTCACGTAGGGGCCAAACCACCCCCGAAATGTGTCGTCAGTTCTTGGGTATTTCACATTATTTCGCATTACTTAAAAAGGATTGGCTCTTTCTCTACCAAACTTGGCAGATGAGCGGGAGACCTATTGCCAATTATATTTATGTGAAAAATGTCAATAAATGTCAAAGTTGTGACGTCACAGTGATGACGTCATGTTTTTTGCCACTTTTGAAGTTTTCAATATGCATATTTTTTACAATGTGTTCGAAAGAGCACATCAAGGGGAGTTGAAACCTGAAAAATTTTTGTTTATATCCCAAAAATTAAATGAAATATGGCATTTTTAAATATGAAAAATAACTCTGCAAAATATGGGGTCCCCCCTTGAGAAAAATCCCCAAATTAGAGCCGTAATCTTGTTCCAGCAAATGCAGCTATGTTGCACATGTGATTTGCCAGATGACTAAAGCAAAATTAAAGAAGAAAATCGGAACAAAAAATTACCCATCTAGTATTATTGCGTCAAAATTAGTTTTGTTACGTCATAACCTGTGACGTCACCCGTTTTTTTTACTGTTAATACCATCCTAACAAAGCCGAAAATCAAATTTCTAAAACCATGCGATTTTTGACAACATCAAGCTTTCTATTTTTCTAGACTATCGGCCTTCCTAGAACAAAACTGAAAAAATAAACCAGAGAGACTGACGTAAGAAGGACAGTATGGTTAAGCAAATTCCGGGGGGACAACAAAAAATATTTAACATACCATATCTCAAAATATAATCATCATAGCAAAAAACGGTTTCCGGCATTTTACTCCTCAAGTCATGGCCTTTCCAATGACATAATCTTTTTATCGGATTTTACAAAAAATTATAGCACGTTTTGGTGACGTCATCAATTATGACATCATAATATGACATTTTGTCACAACTTCCAAATCAAAATAAACTGGAGAACAAAGAAAGCTCATCTGCTAAATAAACTTGGTTCAGAAATATATAAACCAAGCAAATATAGCTTCATGAAACATTAGGGGGGTGGTTTGGCCTCTACGTGAAATTGTGAAGGTTTAGTTTCCAGTGACTGTTTAGAAAGGAACTTAACAGCCATTTTCCAAGCTATTTCCATATTCTTAATTATGATATTTAAAAATGACTATTTAAAGCTATTTTTCAAATAGTGGGAAATTGTACGTAATGGTCATGATTAATTGGTAACAGGACATCGGGTCGTCCAAGTCAGTCTGTACGCTCATCACTCGTATGATTACAGACCGAATTGGACTCCACTCAGTCCTATTACCATTATTTCTTAGTTCCACTGAAATTATTTCAATTTCTAAGCTGAATTTAAATCCTAGACAGTTATTTCGATAGTTTGTAATTTGACGGCATAACTTTAAACAATTCTGCAATCGAATATTTTAGCGACATGCAGTACATACAAACAAACTTGCATAAACTTTATTGAAGCTCCCCAATAAGTAGGTTTTTCAGCAGTACGAGACTAACACTCCCAAAACTTCGGTGGCAAAAAGCTGTTATTCGAAACATTAATTTTCAATCCAAAGCAGAGCTAAAACAAAATGTGTTCAAATAAATACGATGTTTCTTAAGTCACAATTTGTTTGTTTTACTGGTATTTTATTATATTTTGTTTCTTGGAGTCCCGAATAAAGTTGTCCCGGGAAGGCGAGTTGTCCTTAGGAGAGCGTTTACAAGGTAGGTAGGGTTACAATTTTGCGAGTACTTTTAAATTGAATGGGACCATTCGGTAACCCTATTATTGTTGACCACCGGTTGGTTACTATATACCGAGTTCGGAAGCTGGCCTGCTATTATGCACCATATATTCTTCATTATGCCGTAACGACAATAAATCCCTTCATTGATCAGTCTGGGGGGTAGGCCGGTTCACACAAACACTCGTGCCTCGCTTATACTTTCACGATCGTGTTGCCCGCGGGGACATTTAACATTTGACAGATTTAACCGCCAATGCGCTTTGTTATGTCTTCGATGTGACGGCAGACGATATTTGCATGTTAACTCCGAGTTCAGTTTTCTGAACACAGTTTAAAGATCATGGAAAGGTAGATTGATAGATATAACAGTGACTGGTGTAATAGAGCTATGTAAACTGAGGTATATTCATTCTTAGGCTGCCTTTACCGATGCTTTCCATATGCGGTGAAAACACTGAAAACAAGTTACCGCAGAAAAGTTTAATTTAAATAAGTTCAAGGCAATGACCAGCCAGATTGCTGCTCATGCATGAAGCTGGTAATTTGCAATTCTAATACAGCATTTATCTTAGACGTTCTGTGGTGTTTTGCACCAAGCGATATACTTAAGACTGTATTCGACATATTAAGCAATAGTTGAGAGTTTCTCCTAAAATTATTGTATAGGATCCTTGCAACATCTAGTCAGCTGCTTTAACAAAAGTCGCGTTTCCAACATGCGTCGAGCATTGAATACATTACAGGAATAGGAAGGTTCAGCTCCTTCATTGGGCAATGCCGCTCGGTCTGAACTGTATGATATGGGTGCGCAGCCGATGGTAAGTTGATTACATGTGTTCTAATTCCTAACTGCTACCAGTTGCTACATTGCTATATACTGGCGTGAATTGAAGTTACACGAAGAGAAAAGAAAAGCAATTTTTCTGGCGTCGCACTCTGGAGCAATAGTTCATTTCTCGCAACTCGCAATAATCACGCGAGTGTGTGCGTGTTTTCTGCGAGTAGCGTCACGAATACCCTGGTAACGCCTGTTTGCCTGGTTCCCAAGCTCTTCATTTGCTGCAAATTTAATTTTCCATCAAATTTTTGAAAACGGCCTTGCCATTTTCCTCGGTTGAGCTTCATCTTTCCCAACGGACCAACAGGGTTATCAAACCTGTCAATAACATGGGTTGTTTGGGATCGAAGGAAGACAAGGATTCTAAAGAAGAACCAAACGAAAAACCAACTTTCAGCTGGCAAGTTTCCTCTTGTCTAGATTAATTGCTGCTCACTAACCACGGACCATCGCCTGTCAAGTCTAACTTTTAAAATACATCCTCTTGTCGTTTAGGGAGAAAAGACAACGCTTAGACCCTAAAGACTACACCATTGGTGATCTGACGGGCGAAACGGTAGCGAAAATGCCCGGAGAAATCAACGGACAACAGTTTATCATTCAAAACAATAAGGTAAGAATATTAATTTTATTAACAATTCCAATCTCCTACTGTATAATTTATATCGGAAAAAGGGCTTTTATGCGAGTCAAACAGAGAGTTAACGTCTTTTAACATTCACTGGTAAGCTTTCTGCAGTGAAATTAGTAATCGTGTAAACAAGTTGTAGAAGCAAAGAGCAGTTGATTATCGCTTTTCGGTACCTCTGTATGCAGCTGGTCATTGACCAGCTGGACCGAGTTGTTCAAAAGCTGGCTAACGTTACATCAAGAATTAAAAGTTACCTAAGACGTTCGTTTTTTTGTGTTTAAATTATTTTCTATCATAATTTTGATTTATTTATCTATTTTTCTTCCATAAAGCCTATTTTTCAAGTTCACCCAAACTGTCACAACTTTTTCTGCGATACGATAGAAACAGGGTTGGAGAGAGGTATATGAGAGGAGTAGTAATTGGCTAATATGAAGGATTTTGAGAAGCTTGCTTGAAATTGGGTATTTGGGAGTTTCAAAAATGTGAACTCTAAATGTTCTTTTTCCCCTTGAATCATTTTTGAAATATCAGTGTTGAAGAAAAAAGTCCTGTCTGATGGAAGTGCATTTTGCAGTCAGGGCAATAGATTGTAATATGTATGGGTTATGGACCAAGTGTGAGTTCAAGATGGCTGGATATTGGCCAAGTTCTTTTTTTGTGTGTGTGTGTTTATGGACCGAGACGGAGTCGAGGTCCATAAACTCGCAAAAAAAGAATGAGGCCAATATCCAGCCATCTTGACTGAACAAGCTTGTTATATGGCTTTCACGGAAATTTTTTTTGTGGCGGGTAGTCTCGAGCAGGCAAGATAGCTCCATCTTGCCTGCTCGGGTAGCCAATCACAGTGCAGGATTTGATTCATCTTGCCTGCTCACGGAGCTAGCCATATAATAATGCTAAATAATGCCTAATTGGCAAGCAAGTGTTTTTGAGAAAATTTCTGGGGAATGCAAATTATGGATGAAGACTTACTGTAATCGATTAAATTATTGTGATAGTTTAATTTTGAATTGGTTTTAAAATCGTGGTAATATATTTAAGGGGGCTAGGTGATGAGAATTATAGCTTTTGGGCCAGAAGGTTATATAACCTTTCAGTTTGTCCAAAGGGCAGGCCAAAAAAATTGTTTTTCTTTGCACCCTGTATATCTACATTGTTTTCCTACTTTCCACTTTTAAGAGCTTGCGTTTTGTTTGCAGAACTGCAATATTTTCATTATGGATCATACAGATACTGTAACAATTGATGACTGTATTAACTGCCAGCTGTTCATTGGACCATGTGCTGGGAGGTATGTACTGTAGCCTGTCATGTAGGGTGCAGTGATGACAACAACAGACCATATCATACAGTGTCTTTCCTTTCATCTAGGGTCATACATTTTCAAGTGGAGCTTTTTATACTAACAAATGTCCTGGAAAACATTAACTTGGATCACTGGCAACATTAGCAGGATCAAAGCATACCCTTAAAAAAAAAAGAAACAAAATATAAAAAAAAAAGAAATAAAAAAATTACAGAAGAAGAATGAACAGTATGACCTTCCAACAGTTTGATGATTCAAAGAGTTTAATATACATCTTTATTTAACATTTTTGATTTATTTGCCATGCAAAAAATATAACTGAAGCTAACTACAGACAATTTACACAGATAATTTACGGACAAAAACTGGCAAGGAGACAGAGAGATAATTATAAAGCTTATATAATTATGTGATTTGGCCTGCCCGATAAATATTTTAAAACTTAAGCTTGGTCCTCACTAGCAATGCAAGCATAGGCATAAACATAAGCATAAAAAGCTGATGTGCTAGTGAGGACAGCCACGACGTAAGCATAAGCGTAAACTTTCTTATGCTTACGCTTATGTTCAGTGAGGACATGGTTGACATAAGCATGAAGAGCTTGCTGATTGGCTGAAAGTCTTTCACTGATGCTTATGCTTATGCTTATGCTTATGCTAGCAAGTCCTCACTGGACACAATAACGACGTAAGCATAAGCATAAGAAGAAGGCAAGGTTTTGATATTCTTATGCTTATGTCGCGGCCATCCTCACTAGTGCATAAGCTCTTTTTTATGCTGATGCTTAAATGCTTGCGTTGCTAGTGAGGACTGAGCTTTAGTGGAATACAAATTAAAAGAGTTGATCTATTAAGTGATAGCCAAGAGTAATAGTAATAGAAGAGTAATAATATTATTATTAGTACTAATTTTCCATAGTCATAAGGCAGTATTGAATGTCACTGTAAATAAAATATTTCATAACTGTACATCTTGGTTCAAGCCCTGGAAGGGCTCACTTTGTTGTGTTCTTGGACAAAAGACTACATTGCCTCTTGAAATTTTACCAGTCCAAAGGAGTGAATGATTAATTAGTGCCATGGTTTACCTTGGTATGGACTTGGCGTGACTTCACCTACATGTAGCTCACCTTACTTTTTAAATGCATGAATTCATACTTGCACAGTAGCTGACACTGTTGTAAATTTTTTCTATTAATTTTGTTGCTTTGTTTTATCATTATTCACAGTGTATTTTTTAGAGACTGTCAAGATTGTAAAGTTGTGGTAGCATGTCAACAATTTAGGTGAGTGAATGTACGTCAGTCTGCATACCATATTTTCTCCATTATATGCCAGGTCTCACAGGTATATTTGAGATTTATTAAATTGTATGTAATGTACAGTAAATCATAAGATATTTGTCTCTTGAAATATTGAATAAAAACTCTATAAACTCCGGGACTGGATCACCAAATGCCAAGTTTGGAAATGCTGGGGTTCACTTGTGAAACTACTGTACATGTATATATGCCTGCATGTACAGTTGAAAGCCACTATTTTGAACTCTCAGGGGAAACACAAAATAGTTAAAAAAAATTGAAATTAGTAGTAAATGACTGACAGGCAAATCCAGGGGAAATGGTTTTGAGTTTGAAATAATGGGGATGGAATTTGAACTAAATGAGTTTGAATTAGCAGGGTCTGACTGTAGATAGCTAACTGTCATAGTCTCTAAGAGGCTCTGTCAGATGTGTTTTTATTTAATTTATAACGTTGACTTTCTTTATACCTATCCTTTTATTAGAACTCGAGACTGCAAGAAAATGGACTTCTTTCTATGCTGTGCTACTCAACCAATCATTGAGTCATCAAGTGCGATGAAGTTTGCCTGTTTTCAATTCTTCTATCCTGAGCTAGAAGGTGAGACACTAATCTTTTGCTCACTTTTGCAGCATTTTGCTACTGTATTGTAGTTGTCTCCAGTACACTAGGGTCATAGCTACAGCTTAGTAACAAGCAAACTGAGGCACTTGCCACAGTCACAGTCAAGTTTTTGTTGTCTATGTAGTCATCGTAAACACCCTACGTACCATGGAAGAGAATTTAACAGCCTCAGTCATAATTTTTTCATGGACATTGCCTCCATCATATATTTTTTTTCAATTGGACATGGCATCAGTCTTATTTTTCTCCTGCTATGCTCCGGTACACTCTGCAAACGTGGAATAAGCTAGTTACAAAAAGTTCATATATATTACATGGACATGTGTCTGAAACAGGGTACTGTTTAGTGGCTTACAATATCACAATTAACTTAATTCTGACATTTACCTGGTAATTTTGGGCAGTTTTGTATTTTATGCTTGAAATTACCTCTCATCCTGATCGGATCATAGTTAATACAAGTGATATGTACAATCTAACCGTGAAAAGGGCTATTGATTGTCCATGACCTTACAGATGTTTTATATATTACAGGTCAGTTTGAGGCAGCAAAACTAAGTGTTTTTAACAACAACTGGGGTAACATTCATGACTACACACCAGCTGCAGGAGAACGAACCTGGAGTTTATTACCTGAGGTAACTATATATCAGAAGTGACGAATTCACTCATTCATGTACAGACTGTACCTCCACTCGCTCACTCATCCTCATCGTCCTGGCTGGGACATAAGACCATCACGACATTACTCAATCTCTACTTTTCGCAGTCCCTGCTGATCTTTTCAGCCTCCGCCCACACCAAGGCAAGCTCTTTGAGGTCTGCTGTCACAGTTCTTCACCAGGTGGTCTTTGGCCTTCCTCTGTGCTGCTTGCCTTGAGGGGACAATTTACCTCCAAATTAATGACTGGTAATCTCCAACTCTAACCAGTACTCCATGGAGGCAAAGTGCCTTTTTTTGTCCTACTACTACCAGTTAAATTCTGGGCTTTGAACATTATACAGTACAATAAGATTTATTAGGTTTCCTGAGAGGATCTTCATACCTCATTTACCAAAAAATATTACCCTTAAAAATTACATTGTGCAACTGATTTAATGAAAATTACTAATAAATGAAAATAAATGTCACTTAAGTTATGAAAAATTGATGCAGAATCAATAACAGTTTATTGGTTTGAATAAAAAACTACTACAAGTGTAGATGAAATATGCTACAGGTGCATAAACTATTATTAATATGACACAGTCAAATGAATTTCTTTTTGAGCCAGTTGTTTAGTCGAACAGATTTCAAATTCATGCTTGTGGTAGATAAAGGTAGTGCCAGAGTGAATGTAGGACCACTTGAGTTGTGATAATGTAAGCAAGAATTCATCTAAAAAAATATTGTGATTAAAACCAAATTCTCCTCTGTAGAGTTAAAGAAAACATAGGAGAAAATTGTGAGTACATGTAAGAAGAATTTACCTGTTGGCGGCTCTTGACATCTCCACAGGCTGCATCTACACATGTTTATGAGTATGTAGATGTACCAGACCAACTGTCTGACAGAAATATTTCAACAAGTGAAACCATGAGCGTTATTCCACTTACACTTGGAACAAGAAGAAAACCGTTTGATGAGGTTAGTACCCAATCAAATGCATGGACGCATGCACGCCATTCATGTAGCTTGTGTTTTGTTATAGTTCGATCGATAGAGTGTGTTTTCTGTGATAATGTAATTGTAAGTGACCGGTTTTTGATTATATGTATTAAATGGTAATCATAGAGGTAACAGAGACAATTACAATGGTGGCAGAATTTAACGGATCAATTAATGCGAGGGAACAAAAAGCGTACTATTTAACACTTATAATTGCTTTTACAACCGACTCTGTGATTCGTTTAAAAGACCATCACCACCTATTCAGCCAACGAGATGCAAAACCAATCGTGACTTGCATTTTTAAGCGCTTGGTGCCCGCTTAACTTGGGATGCATAACTTTGGTTAGAATTCTGATTAAATGAAAAAATCTTTACTTAAAGCTTATCCCAGTGATGCTCAGGTCATCATTAGCTAAAAAATAAAACGTGAGAGGAATTCTATTCTCAAGCTAAGGCTTTTGTAATTTGTCGTTGCTGTTTGAAACGTTTTTATGAAGGCGTGTTCAAGTCATTTTTCCTGGTCACATTTTATTCTTCGATCCATTTGGCTGATTCCCTGCCTGTTTGGAATTGCACTGTAGCCAGTGTGAACAGGCTAGTGCAGAATATGGTGAGCCGATCTTTTTTCGTTACAGATCGCGCTCACTTCTCTCCACTCTTTTCAGAGAGGCTCAGATAACTGGCTAAATGCAAGCGATTGTTAGGGCTCAACAATTTTGGTGTGATTTATGTGTATGACTACAGTCACAGACGTTTGCGTGACTCATTTGCCTTTACTTCAAGGCTGGTCACACAAGTACATGTATTCCTTTGTAGTTACATGTATTCCTATCGCAAGTTTGATTATTTTTATTGTGTTATTTCTTATTTTGTAGTCTTGTCTGGTGGTATTTTTCCATGATAATAACACTAAAGCAAACATCAGGGGATTGCTAGTTGAACAAGAGCATAAGGTATGTTACCATTTAGTTGCCAGTTCGAATTTTTACCTCTTTCCTCATCGAGAATTTAGTTGTGTATCAACTCCAAAGTAGATCTGCAACCTTTTGCACATGGTCTCTCTTCTTTCCGCCCTTAAGAGCGAGAGACCCTGGAAAGGAGGTTGCTTGATCTAGTGAACGAGGCATAAACTGTACGTAATTACGAGACATTGAGTCCGTTTCCTTGTTTTTTTTTCCTGTGTAAGCCTCGACTTTACAGCAGTTTGAAGCTCAAGTATGCAAGGCTTTTGAAAAACACTCTAAAAAAGAAGATTGCGGTTAACCAAATTACCAGCCGATAGCTAAGATGATGTATAATTCTTCGTGACATACTCGAAGACATACAACAACGACAAGTATATTCTAATACTTTGACTTTATTTGTTTGCCGGATAAAGCAAAGCTGTAGCAGGGGTAGGGGGCAAGGAACCACTGTAAGGCACCCCCCTGATGCGGCTCGCGGGTGGGGTGGGAGGTTATTGAAAATGGATGCTGCTAAGCTAAGAACGAGCAGTGAAACGATACAAAGCTAGCGACCTCACGCAAACAAGCGAATCCAGTACTGTACAGAAAAATTAGGCATTTAAAAGGGGCGGTATTTTTGACGTGAACTGTGATGACACAGTGCGTTTGATCGCTATGGAATTTGCGATCACAAATTGCCAGCAGTAGTTCCAGACTTCCGCGAAAACGTATACGAACCCCGCAGGGCTGTAAAGTTTTGACACGATGAGAATACAGTTGACAGTGAAGCAGAACTAACCGTACCAGAATACAAAGAAAATGCCCTTGAGGATTATTCTGGACTTTTAATTTGCACGCGTCTTTCGTCGTTCTAAACTCCATTGTGTCATTTTAAAGTTAGCTAGCGACGTACCGCAGTCACTTCTCTCACAAATTTTACTTAGTAGCTATTATGATTTTGTTTTCTCTTTATGTCTGTAGAGATCGCAAGTATTAGTCCAAACCAAAGAAGTAACTATGAAACCCGAAGATGTAGCGAGAATATTTGGATCTGAGGACTACAAAATTGCTGCAGACAAAGGTTTGTAATTTTCCTTGGATCGTAAGACCCCCGGGTGAGGCCCCATTAGGGAAGCGGGGGGAGGGTCTAAGTATCCCACATCCCCTTGATTTTGTTTGGCTTAGATATCCCGTATCCCGTTTATTCCAATAGACCAATTTCGATATATTAAAATTCAGCCGAACACAATAGACCTCAGCACGAGGCTCCGGGGAATAAACCCCACAAACTCTGTAGTTATTTCCCGGAGCCTCGCACTGAGGTCTATTGTTTTAGGCTGAATTTTAATATATCGAAATTGGTCTATTGCAAAAGTTACTGATTTTGCTACTCGATATCCTGTCTTATCTAATCTAAATATCCCATTTTACCCACAAATATCCTGTATCCCTTTGATTTTTTTTTTTTTACCCAAATATCCCGTATCCTCAAAACCCCTAATAGAGCCTCGAATGTGGAAGAAATGTACGGGCTCAAGGCGCAAGTTACAAATTTGGCTACATACCATGGAGTCTTCGCACACGCTCGCTTAAAACTCGCGTCCTTTATTTGAAGTTTAATATTTGTTGCAGAAATCACCTCAAACTAATTAGTAACTCTTCAAAATCAAGACCGTGACGGTGTCGGGACATCTGCTTTTGATTAGCATAATTTTTTACGATTTTATTCCTTCGTTTTCTCCTTCGTTAAAGTTTCGAGTGAGAAGATATATCAAACACTCAAGACAGTGCTTGACCACTTTACCAAACACCTCGAAGTTCGACAAAACTACTCCGCTGCGTATCGTATTTTCAACTCTCTTCTCGGTGTTTGGAAATGTGGTCAAACACGGTCTTTCATGTTTGATATATTACTTCAAACTAAAGCTAAGGAGAAAAACGAGAAATAAAATCGTAAAAATCTGTGCTAATTAAGATCAGATATCCAAACACCGTCACGGTCATGATTTGCTTTGATGAAACTTGATGAATTATTAATGTGTTTGAGAAGATATATCACACACTCAAGAAGTTTGAAGTTCGAAGTTCGTAGTTCGTCAAAAATATTCCGCTACGCGTTGTATTTTCAATTCCCTTCTTGTTGTTTGGAAATGTGATCAAACCCAGTCTTTCTTGTTTGATATATTACTTGCAATTTAACTTTTAAGAGAAACTTACTAGAGTAGTATTTTTTTTTTTTTTATAACAGACCGCATGGAGGAACTTAAAGTTTTATACAGATACGCCATGGATAGCGCAGCTTAAAAAAATATAACCTAAACCTTTCAAGTTTGTTGTTCGTCATCTGTCTCAGTCCTCACAGCCACTAATCTTCAAAGGGAAAATAATTATTGATTTTTTATTTTAAAATTTATAAATCGTTGGCTGTGGACCGCAATTCTCTCAGTGTCTGCTGTAAGAATAAGGCTACCCGTTCTCCTTTTCTCGGTTGCTGCTCCTATAGTGTAGTTATTAATTATTTGCAAATCCTCTGAAACTAAAGTAGTAATATATAAGTGAACTTGTCTCTTTTTTTCTCTCCCAGGACCAGTCATCGGCCTGGAGTTTAATGGAAATAACTGCGTACAGAGTACAAACGATGCTGTCAAAGAAGCCTGCCGCAATTCGCTTTCCAACATTTACGTTTCTTCCAGTCCCGAGAAAGCGTCACAAGATATAGATGCCTTTTACAATTTTGTAGATATGTCCATGAACTAGTCGAAGGGAAGATATGTAGCATATTTAATTTCTTTAGGTCGCCTTGCAGTTAGCGTCATCGCGGCCCAACACAGCACAGTTCTAACAAAGAAACGAAACGGAAACTGCCGGCAGACGTATATTTTAGGTATAAGTTAGTAGATATTGAGTAATTTATTACCGAGGTTGTAGGTTCAAGTAGCAATCCGAGGCACCATGCCGATATTATATATGACAAGCTTCGCTCTACTTCTGACATTCCTGAAAACTCCTAAATTTGAAACCTTTTCTTCTGAGGCCCTGGAAAACTCCGTGAAAATTCTCTTTTACCACTTTCTCCTGGAAAATTCCTGGACTCTTATAGTTGCACCGGAAGAGCAAATGAAAGATGCCGACAAAACCCTTTCTACAAACGCTTAGTAAAGTCCGATGCTTGAAATAATTTTCCGTGTTCAAGACCTTGGAATTTTTTCCATCATGGGTTGAACCTTTTTTGGGGCTATCGCGTCAGTAGGAAATTTATTAGATTAAATCTTCGAGACCTTTCGAGCTGGAAAAGAACTCGGTATGCGATTAGGGAAGTATGTTTACCTCTTCGCGCTATTATCGTTTTTCGTTGTCGTTTTAATTCGTACCTAACTGATTTTGGCAATGAGAAGCAGTTCTGTTCAAATTTCAGTAAGTTCAGCCTAAAGTTAATTTTTATTTTTCTATTTTTAGAGTCAAACGTGACTTCAAGGACAGTCGCGGAAAGTTTTTTTTAGTAGTTGTTTTTTGGAATAACAATTTGATAAGAAAATTAATTGCCTGTCGCGTGAAGTTAGGGAAAACATTAGACTAAGAATATTTATAATGTCAAGCAAGTGTTATCCTAGCTATGGGATAACAAGTAACGTTTTCGGTTACAATACTGACTTTGTATTGAAAGACGTTACGTGGCAACCTGAAGTAAGTTCTTCAGGTACCATGCTGAAAGGACAGTTGCCCGAGTCCTGGCACTAGTTTTTGATTGGATAAAAATAATCTAGAAATTCGTAAGTGTGCCTGTTGAAGCAACTGTTGACGAGGAAATCGTTGAATATGATTGTTCAACCCAGGAGAACCTTCGCTGCGAGATCTACGGAATCCTTCGAAACAATGTCAGTTTGAGAAATAATGTAAATATTGTACTTGGCGAAATGAAAAGCAAAGACTTCCCCTGAAGATGAATATTTCATTTGAGCCCGCGTTTATGTGCAGAATTATCCAGTGCCTTATCAGCGAGGTAAAAATACGAAGTTCTGTTTAACGTGTCACGCAACCTGACGTCACAACGAACGAGGAGAGGAAAGATTGTGTGACGAGACAAGTGAAGTCTTCATCGTAAGCTGTCACTGAGAACCACAAGCCATTAAAACTAGCAATAATTTATTACACTTCCACGTATCATTAATTACTTTCCATTGAACTAACCGCTGGAAAACAATTTAGGTAACTTCGTGTATTGTAAGGAGAAGTTGTTAAGTCGAGACTCCAGCTGAGAGAGAGGTGTCTCAGGTATTCTCTTCACGACTCGGGTAAGCTCGAATCAATGAGCCGAACACGAGGCAAGCTTCGTAAAAGCGACCTTGGCATAAAAATGTACGCGCGAATGGAAATAAAGAGCTGTTAGCTAGGTTGTTTTGTTCTTTGCTTTCTTTCGTTTCTTTGGTAAGGGTCCCTGTAGGTCTGTATCTGACGAGTATTCGGTTACTCTTTTCTTCACACTGCTTTTCTTCCTCTCGCCATCCCTACACAATGAAAAAAGCCGAGGATTAGTGCAGAGATCGCGTAACAGCCTGGGCTCTAACATATCACCCCAGCACCAGTCTTCCCCTCCCGCGTGACAGATAATTACGGACAAGCGAATTACAGTTGTATCCGCTATCGAACTCTCCCGGGCGCTATTTCGAACTCTCAGGGGAAACGAAAAACTGTTTGAAATAGCGGGAGTTTAAAATAGACTAGCCATTTTTCTTGGACAGTCCTGTCCAAGGGGAGAGGTGCAATGAGGTTAACCCTATGTAAAACACCAACCCGTGAGACAAGGCCAGACCACAACACCGGGAACTACGTGCCCTACTCTTTGCGATAAGTGTGTGGGTTCTTTAACATCCCCTGCTAACCATGTAACATTGAAGATGCAGGAGACGGGGTCTACCGCAGTTTAAAGTCTTTATCCGAGACGACTTGAGCTTCTTACCATTTACAGAATGTAGTTACAAAGACAGCACATTCTCCTCAGTTAGAAATAGCCAATAGTGAATGAATGAAAGGTGAGTCTAAGGGAAATGGTTTTGAGTTCGTAATAACGGAGAACTCGAAATAACCGGATTCGAATTAGCGGAGTCCAGCTGTATTTACTGTTTGTTAAGTAGTACTATTTGCTGCCGATATCAAACATAAGTTGGGGAAAAAATTCACAAACCTCTTTCTCTTTTGTGTTTTGTGTTGCTTCATGGGTTGGAACATTTCTTTCGGGGCCTCTCTCAGGGCGAAACTTTTAGCTACATGTCCCAGGTGCAGATTCTTGATGTGAAAAATGTGCTTTAAATTGCTGGGATATGTTGCGTAGGCTCGTACAAAAGACTGGTAAGCTAAAAAAAAAACAAAACAAAACAAACAAAAACAAAAACAAAAAAACAAAAAAGCCGTAATTAATTAAGGACTAAAGAAGATAACGAAGAAAACTTCAATAATCTTTTTTGCCGCCTTGTACAATTTTGAATAGCCGATTCTGGGACCAATCAAACTGAAAAAAAAAAAAAAAAAAAACAGTCGACGACGAATACTTTCAGAAAGATGTTTTTTTCCGCTTACTTTATATCGCCGTGCGTCTGTTTCGTGATAGATCATATAAAAAAAGATTGTTCCCGACGTCATCTACGCGTCTGTCCTCCAATGGATCACAAGTAAGAACCAATCAAACCGCGAGAATAATTCAACATATTACATCCAATGGAATCTTTCACGTTACCTGTCTTTGCCGCGTTGAGGTAACGTTCATCAGAAAGAACATAATCCTCAAATGAATTCTGCAAATTAGTGGCGCACTCCTGAGTTCTTTGATCAAGGGCGTTCTGAAATGTATTGTGAACATGTGGTTACGTTACACCGAAACTCAGAAAGAGAAAAACATTGTCAACGATAGCGCGTTAGAAGCGGCTCTCACCTTGAATTTCTTACGATTCGGTTCGTTTGGAGACACTACCAGAGTTTTAAGGACCTCGTCGACAAGCAACTCTTCTAGGCTACAAAATATAATCATTGAAATCAATTAATAATATAAATATAACGTGAATATGCAAGTGAAAGTTGTTTTATCATTCCAAGTGCAGGGGAGAGTTGAATATTATTCGCTTGTAAAAAGCCCTGTAAACACGATGTGTCCAATTGTTGCTATGACATGTTTTAAAACGATGAGATAAACATCACAAACAGAACTAGGCATTGACTGATAAGTGTAAAACCTGAAGGTATCGAGAGAATTTCACCGCACGAAGTTTCTATTACATACTCGAGAGATAAAGAACTTGTTGTCATTTCGATGAGGGTTTTTATTGCTACTTTGACTAAAAAGACAGTAAACGAAGGTAATAGTTTGGTTTGTCTCGTATTAATTTAGTCATTATGTACAACATCGTTCGCAAGGTCTTCAAATTAAACAACCTTGCTACATACATAGTAACTCAAATTATTCACAGACGAACCTGATTCCGTGCTGTTTTAAAGTTTCCAAGTATTCGACCTAAAAATTATAAATAAGAATGATAAATGAACAAGATTGTAACCTGGAATTGAAAAAAACCGTTTCATCTTCGTAACACTGCTTTGTATTACAAGAATAATCAACAAAACCTACCTCCGCTGGTGTTAAGAAGAGAAGGGCGTGTCCCTTTAGTCCAACTCTCGCCGTACGGCCAACTCTGTGGACGTAGTCCGCGGGATTTCCTGGGGTATTATACTGAAGAACAAAGGGAATTAAAAAGTAAAATAGATTTTTTGTAATCAGCCCATTTGCGCGAGATCAGGTGTAAAGCACTCTTTAACACGAGCTTGTGGCTCGGGAGATTACGCAAGAACTCGCCGTGTTATTGACATTCAATAAATTACTTACTCTTACCTATCATGCACTAGCTTGGCACGCAAGGATGTCTAAGATTGTTTGCGTAGACAACAAGATAACCCATGAGGCATACTGAAGTATTCTTCCAAACGACTGATGAGAATTGTGTTAGCAACCTATAGTATTACGGGGCTGCAGAGAATTTCGAGCACGGAACTCGAAATAAAGCCTTGATTCCATTACCCCCCCCCCCCCCCCCCCCCCCCCCCCCCCCCCCCCTCCCCCTCCCCCCCCCCTTCCCCCCCCCCCCCCCCTCTCCCTCTCTT
>Ga0126338_10000372_pt1 | contig 23344 bp, 7 predicted proteins | sample OrbCmetagenome_2_FD_92529 | JGI IMG/M metagenome (GOLD analysis project Ga0126338, IMG submission 92529) | Coral microbial communities from Petempiche,Puerto Morelos, Mexico - Orbicella C C metagenome | ecosystem: Host-associated > Invertebrates > Cnidaria > Coral | place: Petempiche,Puerto... | reverse complement strand
TCTCTGCTAATGCACCAGAACTGGATGATGTCCAACTTCCGTGCATTTAGCGTTGTCGCACGTGCTTCTTGTCGAGATGTTGTCATGATATTGGCTCGTGCGTTCCATACCTGTTGCCTCGGGTGATCACTTTTCTTCAGCTGTGTCGCTTCAATTGAGCCGGCGAGAGAATATCATCCTATGTAAAAAAAAAAAAAGTAGAAAGATAACACGGAGTTGTAAAGGTTTCCTCTAATTTTCCGATCACGTTTTCTTTTTCTTTTGTCGATTTAGCATTATACGGACTCTGTAATACCTGTTGAAATGATTTAATTGACAGATACTTTTGAAACACCTCTAGACTTATATACGTGCATACTGTATAGTGGGAAACGTGCATGGCGTATAGTGGAAAACGCTTGTTAGAGGTCAGGCCTAAGAACAGGGCACGAAACAGTGCAGATTGAAGTGAAGTATGACACGTCTTGTGAAAATACAGTCTGGAATTAAATGAGCGAAATGGAAGCGACCGCAAAAGGAAATAAAAATGGGCGCTGTCGGTTTTCTTGGCTTCTTTTTCTTTCTTTCTTTTTTTTTTTTGTCATCTTTTTGCTTGCTACTATTCACTAAATTTCCCCTCCCTCGATCAGGCTATTGAAAATCAGGGAATGTGTTGACAAGTTTTTTAAACAATGAACTGAAACGTTTTTATTTTTTTGCCTTGGCACACCAGACCTGCCCCTGTCCACAGGTGACTGGTTATATTTCAATTCACCGCACCGTTAAGTAAATGCAAGCATTTCTTTCCTTTGATAGACTGAACATTGGGGACCACTTGTTAACCCTTGCAAAATGGTTCGGGAAACCCTTTGTAGTAATAGTTTTTAATAACACTCTGCACTGTGAAGTGTCTTTCAGAAACCTTTCTAAAACTTTTATTAGAAAACCATTTGAAAACATCTGCTTCGGAAACCTTTTAAAGACTCCTTCGACGAAAACCTTACGAATTCTAAGTGAGGAAACCATTTTAAACCTCTTCAGAAAACCTTTTTATAGTAACCGGCATTCTTTAAAGGAAACCTGTTATCCCATTCTTTGGGGAAACCTTTTAAAGACTTCTTGTATTAAAGGAAACCCGGCTTCGTTTAAGTAAACCGGTCTTTTAACGTCTCTTTTTGGAGTCTTTTTCAAGTCATTTGATAACAGCAGTCTTGTAGAACTCAAGTAAAATTCCTTGTTTATCTTTTTTTCCTTATTCGTCTTGCGTCAGATGTTAAATTTATCACCAGCTTTCAAGAATGTCCTTCAAAGAAACCGCCATCCTTAACACAGAAATAAATTTTTCATGTGCATGTAGTTATTTCGCAGCAAGTCGATAAGCGGTGTTGTACTCAGCAATGCAAGGCGCTGGGCCGTAAACGGTCACCGACCTAAACAAACTCCTGCCGCCCTCCGTTCCAAAATAAGCGCCCATCCTTGGAGTCTTTAGAAACTTATTGTCCAGTGGACGCGCAAAAAATCTAATTAATACTTGCATTATTTTCCCGAGGCCACATGTGCCGTTCCAATTCTGGCAATTAAAGTTAAGTTTTGTCGGAGTTTTCTTTGATGAATTATTGAGTTAGTTCCCCGCTGAAGACCTCACTGACTGTTTCTTTCGCACGTCCTGGCGAAGCGAAACTGATGCGTTTATTCTGGGAAAGTGGTGACAAACAATTTATAATTTAGACTATCGTCAAACTATGGACATCTAAGAAACGCGCTAATACTCTTGTTGTAAAAAACACTCAAAACAGACTGAAAGGCATGAATGAGGAAGAAAAAAGAGTTGCTAGAACTGCAATGAAATGTTGTGGACGTCAACTTTTGAGTGAAAATGGCGACCTCCCTTTAAAGCCTCGTTTGCCCGCTATTTTGGCTGTCTGTTCGCATATTTTTCTTGAATTTTTTTTCATCCGACCTTCCTGTTTCTTTTGCATTAAGTAGTTCCTGCTTTGAAATCACATAGTTTATGGTTGTGAAGACGGGGGGCTGAATTTGACGCGAATTGTTTATATCAACATTTAACATCGATATGATGTCTTTGTATTCCCACTGTCGGTGCGCTCTTGCTGAAATATGTTTCTAATTAGTCTCGATCTTCGAGATCAGAAAAAAATATTGAAACTGAAGTCTCGTGTTTGGTCTTGTTAAAAAGCAAAGAAACTAAACAAACTCGGCGGTACTCCTCTGTTTTTAAATTATGTTTACTTTCGATGTCTCGTAACGCTTGAACCAGAAGGGTTTGTTTTCTTTGTGGTGTTTTCAGTTTCGATTAAATGTTCTTGAAGCAGTCATCAGAAGCACTCTTCTCCTGTCTCAGCGGTGTGAAAGTCCGTCGGGCCCTTTGTTTTTCTTGCGCGAACTTTCTTTTTATCCTTGTTTGTGTTGGTCGCTATGTGTTTTGAAACGGACATTAATAAGTTTTAGTCTGGGCTTATCCTTTCGAAAGGCCAACGGTGAATTATCAGTAACACTTTTGTTTAAGCCGATCAAAGGTAGCCGGTACAGGGGCACGTGCAGTCGCAGATTCCTCTAGCCTGTAGATTTTCGTACTTTTGTACTCTCTGTTTCTGCCGGAAGCAGGAGAAATCCTGACAGGTTAATAAATACTTTAATGATTAGGTATCGCCTTCAAATTAACTCAGCGAGATTCTCGTGCTCTTTAAGGTATGTTTTGCGGCTTGGTTATCTTCAAAGTTGTGATAGGGCCGATAAACTCGTCCGCCATATCGCGTGCCTCTTCTGTTGAGTTGATCCCTTGGGAATCCGCGAGACTCGAAAACTCCGCCAGGGCCTGGAAAGGAGACTCTCCCCCAAACAACACTCTCCTTTTCCTTTGGTAGAAAGAACCGAGCTGTACACCTTTCTTGTCCTACTGCCACCTTACTTGTCTCCAGCCCACCGCTCACTGTAGTGGGCTGAAACCTTCGGTGATTGTTTTTTCAGTGTCTCCTCCTGCACGTGCGTGAAAACGCATTGCTCTGTTGTCTGAAGTAAATTGCCTCCCATCCGGAAGTGTGCGGCCTGATTAGTACTAAGCTTGTAACAGAGGTCTCAATGTTTGTTACTCATACTCTCTCGGTCGTTATACCGAGTTACGGTCTTGTTTAAGCTACTTTTTCCGCCCTTCTAATATCGAGTATCAATTTCTGTAGTCTGCCGGCCGGGGAGCACCGCAAAAGACCGTCTGGGAAGATGGTTAACCAGTTAGCCACCAATATCACCGCTATCAGCGCCAAATTCAATATTTATCTTTCAGATTTGAATATTTTCGATCACGAATTTAGAGGTAAAAAATAGTCTGCGGCACCTTTTATTCGCCCCTCTTGACTGCAAATCGCATTTTCGCAATCCAGAGTGAGGAAAAAAAAACACTAACTATGTAAGCCTAACAATATTCTCCTCCCTCCCTCAAAATGACTAATGAAAGGAACTCACGCGTTTTATTTCGGGAGAAAAGTGATCAGAGAAAAACCCTTCCTTAATTTTAGTGCTCAGAAAATGTCACCGAGTCGAAAGTTCACAAAGGGTTGGATTCTTTACTATCGATGTAAACTCCAAACTCACCGGTGATGAAGCCAGTAGATGCCAAATATGACAATCGGCTTCCGTCTGACATCGTTTTGGAAGGAATACACGTAATGCGGAGAGGCTAGAGAAATGGTTGATCAAACAACACAGGCAGATTTCAGTTCACGCAAAGCTTTCTTTTTCTGATCTTGATTTACAGACTATGAACTTTTTCCAATTTTCCTTGTATCATTTGAGCGTTAATAATTACGTACGTTCCCCGCAGTCTGCAAGCGTGGAAAAGGACAATACTAGCACAAACTTTAACAGGCCTTTAACAGGTTTTAGTTTCCGTGTGAACGCGTTGCCGGCGTTGCGGGAGAGTTTATAGTGATCCGCGTGCTTTCGGTTCGACAGGAATGTAATGTGAAGTCATTATGTGGGGCTTACAAAATTTCCTTAAGATCAAAACAATAGCTCAGGAAGGTCCAAAAATGCTAAAGAGGTAACATGACATCCCGCAAAGGCTCAAGATGGGGAGATTTATGATATTCAAAGAAGTCGGAAGCCAAATTAACGTCAAATGATGTGCGTTACGCTTTCTTCCCGCAAATTGGAATCCATTTTGCTTCTCGCCATCCATTGGTATCCTCACTTCTTAATGGGTTCTTACCATTTTTCGAGTACTTTTCTACAAAATCAAACTCTTATTTCTGGAATTCCTATCATTACTGCGTGTTTTTGAGCTTCTTGAAGTCATGCTAAAAATAGCTGACCTTGCCTGTTCTTCATAGAGTACCTCTGGATTTAGGATTATTGGAAAGACACTTTCGTGCACCGCCGGCTTCTCGGTAAGTGTTTACGTTTCGATAGACTACGGAAGCCTGGCAGACGTGTGTTATGAGGCCGTGACCTACACTTGTTGCACAGAAAAAGAGACGCATATCGATGAATCGGTGTTAGAGTATTTTTAGAGAGGCACTTGCAAGAATTCGCTCTGTGTGACGTGTTAGACTTTGTTCTGACGTCGTTTTAAAGTGCTAATCGTCTACAGCACGTCAGTAAATCATCCATTGACGCTCTCTGCACTTAAACCGTTGAACTTGGTCCAGGTTTTTGAAGAGTTCCACTTACGCTGCGTTCGTCGATGTCACGATAATTTGCTCTGTTTGCACGAAACGTCGCTAAGATCTAAAGTGCAAATGGTTTGATCGAGATTAGAGTGTTTCATGTTGATACTGTTCTTTACTCGCATACAATTCGTTACAAGGCACTGGGTCCCAATAAACTTCTTCCGCCTACTTGCTTTGTGCCGGGCGTTCTTCAGTTCTAAGATTCCCGCATTATTCAGCTAGGTTTCATTCAGTGATGCTTACATGACGTGTGTACTCTCGATGGCTCCTTGTTCCCGTCTGTTGTTGTTTTGTGGTTATTGCGCCGGAAACAGGTCCCGCTTTAAGCTTTATAGTATAGGTTTTGCCGTTTCGTTTTGCAAGACACTAGTCTCGCAATACCTCCCTCTGCTGAGGTGCAAATGATACCGGTCAATTCAGTGTTCAATTAAACAAAAGGTTCGGAGGAAAGGAGTGATAACCCCAGTTGCTTCTTGATAACGCAGAAACCTTCAATAGACGTTGGCCCTCATGGGCCAGTAGAACTTGAGAAAAAGGTGTATTTTGTTGTATTACTCAACACCTTACATGAACCAATTTCTCCCCAGGCACAACAAGACGAAGAGAGAGACAAGATCGACCTGATCCGCTTGGCACTGGCGCGCAATCTGTCAAGGACTATTTTATGAGGCTGGCGTTTAAGCAAGGACTGAAGAACTCATAAAAATATCAACTCAAAGATGAATCTCTGCGTTTAGAAACGCAATGGCGAAGTGAATTTTTTGCCACTTCTATCGAAATCTGGCCACCTGGCTTGCGAGGCATTCCGGGAAAACTCAGCGGGTCAACCCGAAACTGACATCGCTTTGAGCAAGAGGAGTTTTTCCAATCTCAGTTGATAGTGATATAAAAATAGTCAGTGGAATGACGCTTGTGTATATTTTGTACGTAGGTATGTATTGCTTAACAATAAACAACATGCATTTCTGAAATTTTCTACCCACTGATTTTTGTACTCGAGTTAATCTTGTCCACGCATAATTTCATAATAAAATGAAATATACCCCGAATTTCCGGATATATGAAACTTTTCTGTGCTTTAGCCGCTCACTCGCCGCTGTGTTACTCGCTTTTCAGGAAAGACTTTTCGTCGTTTCATTTGTAAATTTTTCAGTGCGGATTTCACCTATTCCTTGACAACCTTTACAGGTGAGGCCACCAAATGCGCTCTGCAGAAATCCGTGCGCACAAAACATGGACTTTGGCATAGAGTTCTTATCTTGCGCTATTCATTTCCAAAGATACTCTTCCACAACGAAAGGGAATTCGCTAGAGGCATTAGAAAACTGACCCGGCAAAGAAATTGTCCCATTCGTTTCTGTCAAGTCACCTTCCCCAGTCGATCACGATCGTGATGTCGTTGAAATGGCTTAGAGATTCAGATATAAAAAGGAAACCATTTACTCTCCATATGTAGCAATACAAGACAAAACGTAATGAAGGAATTGAAAATATTGTTATCAAACAGTGTGAAAAAATAGCCGTTGTCGTTCTATAAATTGGCATTATGAAATTTTAACAACTTAGGAATCTTTCTTAGGCTAAAGTTAGACGAGCCTTTTTTTAATGACCACCAAAGAGTTACACTAGGAAACCATTCTACACCGCAAACATTTCAATTACCAGTGGCCCAGCACATGGCTGCTTTTGGTTAAGAAAAGAATAATTTCAGCATAAGGTGTTCATAACTATTTTTTTCCAATATTTATTTTACTGTCATCATAGTTATAAGCTTGGTTAAACTAGCTAGATCGGTCTTGATCAGGTTTTCCTGATGGTGCAAATGTTGTTAAATCCTTATTTGCATATTTCACACTTATATAAAGTAAAATTGACACTGCGTTGAAAATTCGATATGAATAACTGTTTTTTTTAAATCTTTCCAACGCTTCATCTGCCTTCGTACAGTCAAAAGTGAGAAATTCTTTAAACAAGCTTTGAGTTTGTGCGTGGAAGTGATGTTGAGCCAACTAAAGATAAAACATTTAGCCCAAGCTTTGTAATAAGACTTAGATTCCCTGCGACGTTTCCAGTGTTTTCGGGTTTTATTAGAGGTAAAGTCGCAATTGAGGTGTGGGTGTTTTATCGTGTCGTTCACACCCCTGAAAAATTACCGATAGTTATTCAACAACTGCGTGTCTCTCGATGTTATACTTGAGCTCGAAATATATAAAATATTTAAATTATATTTTTTTATCACTGATATAAATGATATAAAATGGTCCAACTTGGGGAAGATGACCGACGTATTGGAAAGGAAAATATCAGTGGAAATTTATAAATTGAAGTTTAGAAGTCCTACAAGACGGATTGTTTCATCTTAAACCCAATGTTTAAACACAAACCAAACAGAAAGCAAACATACGTTAGCGCATGCCCGAATTAGGCGTCCTCTGTGCTCTTGATCTTAACGAGTCTTCTTCCTAATTATGATAATTATGTTATTGTAGGATCAGGTGGACTACAATAATGATAATTATAGATTTTCTTATCAGCATTTCAAGAGAGGCCGATCGTAAAAGAAAAGCTGTGAGCCGAAGGTCTTGTTACGAACGAAGCCTGTTTAAACTTTGGCGGTGTGTCAAAGATAAATTTTGAACTGAAAGCACTTAAAATGTGGCATAGTTTGCATTTGTGGTCGTTTATCATATCTTAATGAGCTTGCGGCGCACACACTTCTACTCCGCTTGAATTGCAAAATAACAATTATATTTAGACGGTTTATACTTTGGCTTTGAAGTTCGGTGATGAAAAATGGCGCCTAAAGCAACGTGAATATCACCACGATATTAAAACGCGCTCATTTTTTAAGTATGCCTCTGTCACTGCGCTGTGCGGGGCGTTTTAAATCTTATTTTTTTGGCATTTATTTCTTGCTTTTTCTCGTGTCAGTTAATAGCCGTCAAATTAACGCCAGGTTTTTCAGGGTTGTTTAAAGCAATTTTATAATTAAATACAAAATGAGGCTAGTTTTGGGCTTTGTTGAACTTGTTCTGTGTTCTAACCGCTTTACACCACCTTGTTAGCTATTGTTTTTGCGTTTCAGATCAACAGACTTTCTGTCGCTTTTCCCATTTTATCTTTCTTAAAACAGTGTTATTTGTTTTTGTATGCCTTAAGCTCCTTTAAATGGGTTTCGTACTTGAAAGTCTCGACTTTTCATGTATAGGGCAGTGAAGTTTTATAATATTTTTGGTAACCGCAACCATCAGTTAGAATTAGTCGAAAACAGCCGACATTTTTTAATCGTTTAGCTAAACTTTAATTGGCTTTTCCCTGAGCATTGTGTACTATATAGCAAAGGCGGGTTAAAATGAATGATTTCTTTCTCGTATTCAAGAAAAAGTCCTTTCTTAATGAGCTGAATTGAGATGAAAAATACAAGGCCGCAAACTTTGAACATTGTCCGCCGAGTACAGCTTGCATTGGAAGAGTCTAGACTATTTATCGTTCAGGGCTTGTTTTGCCTCATCAAAATACACCGACTCAAATCATTTAGGACTATAAATGCAATTTATTTTCATGAGCCGGCATTTTCAATAGGCAAGATCTTGCCGGTAGGGATTAAATACTCATTTCGAGATAGCAGTTTTGGTGAGTGTTCAACTTTTTAAAAAACAAACCTCTTCAACCATCTGTATAAACATTGAGGCACGCCGAGGGTTTTTAAATTCTGCTGTTAAAATTGAAACATGTAATGATATTTTTTTCGGTGAATTTACTTTATTCGCCTTGATTCAGTTCAGCTTTCAAGAAGTTAAATTTTTCGTTTTAGTATATGGATTGCAAACGTAATCGTTAAGAGACGACATTGCGAAAGACAATTTCCAAGAAGATATTGCCATAATTGGGAAAAACGCATTGCATTGTTGGAAGTCATCTAAAGAGCTAAGAATAACGGTAAGTCTGTGTTGCCATTCCTTTTGCACGGTAACTTTCCATTTTTCATATCGGCTAATGGGATTTTAAAACAACCATTTCGTAATCTTCTTCTGTCAGGATTGGTTTTATCGCGGTTTGATAACTTTGTCGGACTGCAAATCAGCCAATTAGATTTTCCTGATCGATTTCAGTTTAAGACGAATTCTGTAATGGAGTTTGTTGCTGGAGATAAGTTGGGCACAACTGAAAATCGAATAACGAAGCATAAGATCGAGATGTTAGCCGTGTCTGATTATCATTTCCAGTAAATGATGAAAAGAAGAAGAAAAGTAGAAAATGCAGACGATAACCAGAATCACCTGATATGTTGATATGTTTCTCAAAGTTTGTTTGCCGAGTTAAAATTTACAGCATATTTTTTCTTACTTCATCTGTGAATATGCTCAAAAACTCATTAACGGCATTGAGTTTATATCAAGAATCCTTTCTTTTTGTTTTAATTGCAATTTCTTTTGGCAATCGAAAGTGCCCTGCATATTCACTTTTGTTTCCGGTTATCTTGCTCGTTTTACTTCAACTAAGTATTTTCTTAAATTATTTTACCGAAACTAAATTCTGCATTTTTGTGGTGAAAAAAAATTCATGGCTAAAGCTGTTCCGAGAAAATCGTTTCTCCCTCTTCATGTTTTATGAAACCAGGTAAAAAAAATTATCATTGTAAATAAAGTGTTAATTTTTTGACACTCCATAAAAATGTAGAATTTCTCAATCCATTAAAATGTCCAAGTTGCCCCCAAATCGTTCCAAAAATATCGGTTCTTTGGCCAAGCCGACCGTTGCCGATATTAATTTTGAGTGCTCCATTTTGACCAGGCTCCGGTTTCATTTTATAAATTTTCATATTAAATTTCTTTAAGTATTGAATTTTCCATCTGTTTTTGTGAGAAAGGCTAAAGCCATCTTTGATCATCTTTTCCCGCCTGCCATGAATGACTTCTCTTTGTGGCGTGAGAGCGACAGGCTATAGTTCCCGTGAACTCATTAGTTTATGATTAGCCTCTAGAACCTACGTTTCCCGAAATACGATTGTTCAAAGTTTGAATTCCTTTCCTATTTAGACCAGACTCGAGGGTTCAACTCACACTCTAAGCAACGATGTCAACATTTTTTTCTCGTCCTACAGTTTTCCCAGTGATCGTCTACTTACGCTAAACACTCCCATTAAAACGACAACATTTTGTCCTTTCCCTAATTGGCCTCACTAAGCCAGCGTAATTTGTCGAAATAGCGAATAGACAAGAAGTCCTGCTCGCCTGCACGTTTTGCCGTGATAACATTTCTATTTCCGGTTTAAAATAACGCACTTCCGGTTTGAACGTTGGGTTGATTTCCGATTTATTTTCCTCGATCGCGAGATCGATCGCCAAACTTTGAGCCGTTTTTAATTTTCATCGAATGTAGAGATTGCCTTTGTTAACTTACTATTACAATCGGAAACAGACGAAACCTTTGAGACTGTGAAACTACAAGACCGTGCCGCCGCCTCGGCAGTGCCATCTTCAATTTTTTTCGATTCAGTGAGTAATTGACACTTTGGCAATGAAAAGCGGCAACTTCAAACGATTCCAAAATAGGCTCTCGTTATAAACGTGCAAAAACGAAGGTGGCTAATTGTGGATTTATAGCTCGAGACTTTTAATAATTCGGAAACAAAAGTCATCGTCGAAAGTCTATCAGGCGCCGTGGGTATGGTTACTAATTTTCCTTTGGGTTGGTTTCTCAAATGTTTTAACACGAACCTTACATCCGCGCCGCCTGGCGAAATTAAATAGTTTGCGTTGGTAACATAACAGACAGGAAAACTAACACATTTGCTTTCTGCCGTATATTCAGTTTCCGTGCCACGAAATCGCACTATTTTTAGCGGCGACGAAGTCTTTTCACTGTAGCTAAGAGCAGAGCAAGATCCATTTGGTTTCGTAATTTTTATTTGCTGCGTGACCGGCAAGTGTATTACAATATCACAAAACATCACGGGGCAATCAAATATGCCCAGCATGCTCATTTGAAAGTCGTTATTTTAAGACGGGTTTCTTTACAGAAGTTCCAAACAACAAAATATCATTTTTTTTGGGCGCATATAATCGAGCTTACGACCCATGCTAACATGGCGCAAATGTTTGGTTTGCGAAGGGCAAAAAAATACCCTATCACCGGTACCCAGAGTGTCAAACGGGTAAAAACGCAAGAAAAGGAATGATAAGGGAACATAACTTTTTCTCATCAAAAGGACCGGTCATACATAAAAGGCACCGCCAAAGCGCTTGTGTTCCGTGGAATATTAAAATTTGTGGCCCCGCTACTCGAGATAAGTTCAATCACAAAGAGCGGTTTTCAGTTTCTGAAAAGTAAGGCAAGCAAATTCTAAACGGTGTTTGTACACCTCTCCGTTATAATCAACTTTTTACTCGTAAATTACTCCGGCAAACACACTCTAGCGACACAAAAAGGAACCCGAAAGGACAAATAATTATCGCTGCCAACGTTAAGTTGAGATCTTTCTCGGTCCTTAACTTAATTTCAACTAAGCCGGGAGGAAAGGACGCCGCTTTCGTTCGCAAGAACGACCATTGCAGAAAAATATTATCCTGTAATACAGCCAATAAAGTGCTAAGTGAATTGCATGGGTCCGACACTTCATCAAATAAAAAAAATTTCATTAGCAGATATTTTGAATAAGAATGCCGGAGATTTCAGAAGGCAGCCGCTAAAAATAAATGGCGAGAGATACTGAAAAATGTCTGCCCTTTTTCCGAAGAGTCAAGAAGCAATCAAAAGCGGCCAGAAAGAGGGCTGTAGTTCGCTCGAAGTTGACTCTCCAAAGTAGCCATTTTGAAAAGTATGGCATGAATGCTGATTAAAAATTACAAACAAATTTCCCCGCCAACCAAACAATCACCAGAGCTCACTTGTCGAATTTGATTGACATTGATATCCTTTTGAGTCGCCGCTCTTTGCTTATCCAAGATTGGTAATGAGAGCGTTTAATTCATTTTGTGGTTTAAGACGATTCGCCGCGCTAAATCCTCATTTAGCACGGAACACAATAGCTCTGAGAGAAGATTCGGCCCAATCAGTTATCGAGATGGCCGTAAAAGAGCTGCTTTATTCCCAGATCGGTCCCAAGTCGTTGGGTTTTCAGTACCTCTCATTGCAAAGCAATCAGAGAAAATTCAACCAGCTGCACTTAATTAAACCCACCGTCAACATGTGTGAAGTTGGCATAAAGCACGTGCTATCACCCGGGGCACCGATCCACGCCACCTGATTGGTGCGGTGTCTTACGCCGTTGTGACGTTCTCTCCCGAGGGATTGATCGTTTGTACGCCGCCTTTTGCTAAGCGGCATCCGTTTGAAGTAGTCTTGCAAGCCTACCGCACTTGAAAACACTTAGACGCAAATGCGGAGCGCTTTCGAACGCTGCGAAACCTTTCTCGCGCTAGAAGCCTTTCAAGATCAATACACGGACGTCTGGATCTTCGATCGTGTGGCCAATTTTTCGTTTGGGATTTTTCAGTGATCGGCCACATAGCACATTTTGAGCAGTTCATCGGACCGTCGCAAGTGATATATGTATTTGAATATTTGCTTTGGGGGCTCACCGCGGCGTACTTTTGATCTCTGCGAGGCATTCTCTTAGTAAGATCCGACGAACGACTGTAAAGCAGGTTGTTAGCCTATCTCGACTGAATGCGGTCCGCAGTTCTCGGCGATTCGTAGCTATGGATTTGGAGCAAACGCTTCCTAAAGGCTCTCGAAAGGTTTATTATGGTCATAGAGAGTCACAACAGAAATCTACCACACGTGAAATATTACAGGCCGGATCAGCGGCCGACTGCCCCACAACTATGCGACCCCCTCCAACCGGCGAAGATTCGAACGACATTGAGCGCTCCAAAGGAAATTTGCTGGCTTCTTTGAGGTCAGATTCGTTCCTTTCGAGTCCTCGAATGACACCGAGAAGGTTTTCGAAAAAGGAATCGATCGCTATGCGTGGTTGTTCAGGACTGGAAACAGAGGAAGAGAAGCTTGCGCCGCTGGGCTTTGAACCAGAGGGTAGCGCAGCGTCCACTCCACAATGCGAGCGGTGGCCTACTAGTTTGAACGATATGCTTATGGACTGCCATGGATTTAACTCTTTTTATCATTTTCTACGGCAGGAGAACAGTGAAATTCTTCTAGATTTTTGGCGAGCATCCGAATCATTCAAGCGAATGGCGCCGATTTCACATGAAATGCGGACAACCGCCAAAGCGATTTTCCAGAAGTTTATTTTCTCTGGGAGTTGTGATGCTTTAGAAATCAGCGACTCAACTAGAACGAAAGTAGCGCAGCATGTTAATGATCAGCCTGTGGATTGTGGGCTTTTTGAGGAGGCTTTATTAGAAGTCATGGCGAACATGAAAAATAATCATTATCCGAGGTTTATGAACACAACACTGTACAAGGAGTGTATTCAAAGCGGCGGCGCGAGTCCTAAAGGGCTATGTGAACGTTATTCGCACACAGCCAGATTTCACGGAGGATATTTACCTACCCTTCCTGAGGAGAAAGTTTTGGGATTTGACGAGATTGAGGACGATGGAGACCAATTTGAATTTGAACAACATCGCCAAAGTGTGAATGGATTGTCGCATTGTGGAAAGAGATCGGGTTCCGATGAACACAATGCACGGTAAGTTACTCGCTCAATTCCTACCATAACAAACCGCTTTTTTGTTCTCGGCGGCCTTACAATTGCCTTTCCGGATTTCTACACTCGAAATATCTCATTGAGTTGCCTGACAGCTCTAGTGTATAGTTATCAGCGGCAATTTACATTCAGTGTTTTCCGAAGGCGATTGGGTGGTTGTGAAGCAATGTTATTGCAATTTACTTTTTGTTGTTTTCGAACGATAATCTTACCGACTTTGTAGTTAATGAAAGCGGCCGAGTCGAGTGATTTTATTTTCGGTGCCGCGGCAGAGATTAGGGCTAAAATCGTCAAGATCGCTAATAGAATGGGATATTGCTTCTCTTGTCAAGCATTTGATTTAGTTTTTGAAAGGCTAAGTTTAGAAAAGAAGTTTGTCAACTTCTCTCGCAGTGAATATTTGAATAGTAACTGTCTGTAGTACTTGAGCGCTTCGCTTAATTGAGACCTGTTTTTAATTTCCAAGGAATCGGAAGTCTTAGGAACTGCTTAGAATGTGAGGCAGTTTAGCGCAAGAATTTTTTGAAGGCCTTCATGGTGGGAGTTTTCATTGCAGCAACTGCGCTGTACGGTGCCTTTTGAAATTTGGCAGTAATAATGTTTAAGTTGTTTGACCCCAGATAAAATTAGAAGTCGTCAGAACGACTACAGTAATTGTCATTCTCTTGAATCGAAACTTATTGTGTTTCTGTGCAGTCCAATGTTCTTTTTTGTTCTGGCATGTGATTTGCGCTGTTTGAAATACAAGGCAAATGATTGATCAACAAACTTCGGAGTACAACTCGACATACTTTGTTTTGTGTAACAAAATGACTTCTTCAATTCAGGGCAGTCTTTCGATACTCCAATTATTCCTCCGATCTGTTAAATCTATCAAATTTTCGAGCAGCGCCAAGTGGTTTTCGAGTTAAAAATCACACCATTGTAAAATTCAGGACTGAATTGCAAATCTCTTTTGGAAATGTTTTTTTTTTAATTGTATTTTGCCGGGTAAACATGTTACTTGTGTATTCTGTTATTTGGTTAGAAGTACTTGTAATTTGGAGAGGGTGTGAATTCTTTCCCTGGAGCTTCCAACCGCGCGTAGACACTCGAGAACTCGTATCGGGTTAATGAAACTTGAAGAAGTCTGATCAGGCGAGGTGATTACATTTTCTCGTGCAAAACTTCTGTTGTGGTTTTGAAATGGTTTCATTTCAATTCGACTTATGGCACTTGATTGGGTTCCATATATATGAATACCTCTGTCAACTTGAAAGGGAGTAACGATGAAAGCTCTGGTCATAAATGCTTAGCATTTAATGGCAAATTGAGTCTGTGCAAACATGCATTAGCATTCGCTACTGAGCTGTCAGAGGAATAATGGAAAAAAAATTCACAGGATCCATCACCTATGATTAAGTCAGATGTGGTTGTATAGAGCTTTTTTGATTATGCACAGACCTTCCATGGCTAAAGACGGTATGCTGCAGTACTCTGGTTGTCGCATTTCTGAGATTCATTCAATTGCCCTAAGCTGCCATAGCTGTGTTTTATCAGCATGTTTAGTTTCGCTCAAGCCTAGAATATTTCTTGTGCTGTTTACAAAGCGTAATGTTTTTAGCACCCTCAAAAAAAGTTGTTTCTTTCATCACAATTCAGTGAACCGTGACCACTGATCTTAAGAAGGATGTTTTTGTTCCCAAGGGGTCAACAAGCCAACAGAGTTCTTGATTTGTTTCACTATTGTTTGGCACTCTTTTTGCATTCTCAGCCTATAGTACTTTCATAAGAGCTGCTCTTTAAAAACAATTGGAGCTGGATGATTTTATTTCATAAATGGGTTTCTTTTACTTGTGTTCCAAAATGCTCATACCATCACTATTTTCTTGACCCCCACTGAGCTGAATGATGAGGAATTCGCATTTTGGTGGAAAAATCAAAGCAGTGAATTCACTTTGTTTACTTCTAATGCTTTTGAAATTTAAGTTTGCGTAATAATGTACGATGTACAATCTTGACTTGTCTTTTCTCTCCTCTATTTATTTTATTTTGGCACTCACTTTTAGAAGCGCATATGTTTTTGTACTTCAATGTGATTATTTCACCCTTGAATGATGATTGGATAGCTAAAGTGCAATCATCAAGAATGACTCTCCAGGTCCACTATCAGTGTGTGATCAGGCATGATATAAATTGGATAGCTTTAACCAAATCTCCATGTACTCAAAGTGCATTTTCCTAATTTTGCTTAGCTTACTTTCATTGGATTTCTATTTGAACTGTTTCCTGTGGTGATAGTTCCTTGCTTGCATCAATTTTGCAAAGATGATAAAAGATTATTGCTATCTGAAGTGCTAGTTGCCGTTAGCAACTAATTCTTTGCGAGATAAACAAACATAAGTACCTGCACGTGCACACCCTGTCTTTCATAGGTTTAAAGTGCGCTCAACCTTTAAATGGCAAACTAAAGCTTACTAGTTATTTTTTATCATGTCAAGTATATCCGCCGGTATATATTGAATTATAGGTCAGAATTTCATTAGCTCAAGGTCGCTCCCTATAGTTTTAAGATCACATGCATCCTAAGGATGAAGCCTTAAGTAATCTGTGTGTGCTGTAATGAAAACAACTGTTTTTCGATATTAAATGATGTCAACATGACCATATAAAGCAAAACTGACAGTGAATGTTCTCGCATTTCCATGATTTTAACAGAGATGATACACTATTACATCATTGCTTATTTATTACATTTAATAAGTTTTAGAGGACTTTGTGAAAAAAAGGAATGCAAAAACAGCATTCAGACCATAACACTAGTGGGCGCAGCAGGACAAATGGTAACCCTATGGAGCCACTGTAACTTTATTGAGTGTTACATAATATAAATAAATTATGCGATGTTGTAAATCTCCTGACAAAGTCCGTGCATATCATAGTTGATTTATTTTGGAGTATTATTCACCCAAGAACTTATCTGACTTCAGGTGCCTACTGCATGTTCCAGTGAATGAAATGCTGTCCCCGTATCATTATCCAACGGTGCCAGTGGGTTCCAGAATTGAATCCGAGAACCAGAGTCTATCAAGTGATGCTATGACGGAAGACACTCTGTCAGTAACCACTGACAGTGCCTTGACTGAGTAAGTTAGTTATGCGATACCAAAACTTGTTACCTGAAAGTTCCAATCAGCGGAACATTTTATAAGCCATTGCTGTCTGTGCTAAACCATTCAACTTGAATTTTAACCTTGATAATGATCAAAATCCACCTACTCCTTACAATATCAATACCTCAGCTACTAGACCAGTGATGAGAAACATTAAGTGGGGAAACTGTCTTGATGTACCACAAAATTCTCATAATTCAGTTAAAAGCATTATGTTGCAATCAGTAGTAAGAATTAAAAATTTGAATTTGATATTAAAACCCACATAACATGAGGGTACCAGGTTACATGATCGTGTAATTTGCTAGAATTGATTGCTCTCATCAGATTACATGAATTGCATAATTTGCAAGAATTGATGGTTGTTCCTTATATGTTCCAAGCATCTGCACTGTATACCATCTTTTCTGTTGTGTTGAAATGTAAATATGAAAGATGCACCAAAGTTTGACTTGCATTTCACAATGAATTACACCCTAACTTCATTCTGTATCTCCGGATTATGTACATGTAATCAAGCAAGAATATCAGAAGAAAATGACTGACATGATATTTCACGAAATTCTCCCACCTAGCACTATAAAAATGTACAGAAGTCAATAATGATTTTAGACTAAGAAACTATGTGATAAATTTTCAGTGTTTTCCTCCCCTTTAAAGCCCTTGTTTCTGGTTTGATTTTTTCAGTGATGCATCATCCAGATGTAGTGGAAGAAGGAAGTGTACTTCTCGAAACAAGAAGTCAGCCCACCATGATGGGCTTCCACTGATGTCTAATTTTATTCCAGTAAGTAATGACATATTGCGGCATGTTACACACAAAATTAGTTTGATGAAGGGTCCTCTCTATTATTCATAGTCTTACCAAGTTTGTTGGGGAAATCTGTTTTCAGTCATGTTGTTTCTGGCAGCATTTGGTGAAGATCAAGGCAAATTAGTCTGTTTATTTAATATATGTTACTGAGTGGGTTCTTTGCTCCAAAAGAGATGATGAATAATAAAATTAACAAATCACCCTCTTGTTTCCTTTGTTAAAGTGTCTGCCCTACGTAGGTATATAGCCTGTCATTACCTTATTGTCTTGCTCAATTTGGATCAAACATTTGCATATCAAGAGAGAGACAACAAAGACTTAACATCACTTGACTTGACAGGTATTTCACAAGATCAGGAGCAAATTCTCCTTACTACTTTGCATACATGGTCTGTAATTCTTGTGGGAGAGTTTTTTAATCATGTCATTTTTGTCACCACTTTGTAGTAAGTGTTGTCTGTAATTCAAAATAAATTTGTGTGGATTGGAATTAAAGGTGACATATTTAATCTCTATAGCGGACTCAGCGAATTCCCAAGGATGCAAGACACCCTAGTAATCCTGAAGAATTTGCAAAGATACTGATTGAGAAACTGGAAAAGGTCAAGCTTGAGCGGGAGCTTAACGAGAGAGAAGCCCACAACTTGTCTACTCATTTGGAGGTAAGTTACTACTCTCTGTTCAGTCCTGTGATTTCTCTTAAGATTGGGATAAGTAGCATGGCCAAAAGAGGCCCATTTGTGTGGGCATTTGATTAAGCTTAGTAATATGTTTAACTTAATTTAAGTCAACTACACACACCTCTTAATCAGTTTGCCCTTTTCAAATTTGTCTTACTCTGATCTTGTTAAATTTTAGGCACCAAGGAAGTCAATTCTCCAACAAGCCATTGAAGCAAGTCAAAAGCTTCCTCTCAGCACCATGGCAATGTCGGTTGTTTCTGAGCCTGCAGCTACTTATAGAGAAGCTCACCAAAATGAAAATCCTGTTGCTGGAGTAGAAAGTTGTGGATCTACCACCTCTGCTGCACCAGTAGCTCTGGATTCATACAATCGTTGCAACCAGCCCCAGCAAATTCCAAGGACAAAACCACCAGCTCCTGAGTTGAAAGAAACAGCAGTTGAACCGCAACCCAGCAACCCTGCCAAGGATGGTAATGTTTGGGAAGTTCGTCCTACCCGCAAGGATGACAACATTCCTTTCCTACCTGTCAATCGTCATCGCATTTTGCAGTGGATGGAGGAAGGTGAGCAGGCTCAACGAAGTCCTTCTCGAGAGTCCAAACCCCACCGTCATCATTCTCCTGCAGCAAGAACAAGCGCAAGGAGCAGACAGTCAACTGCTGGCTCTATCAGGCAGCCAGAAAAGAGTTCATCTCGTCATTTACCTAACCAACCCATTGCTTCTGATCCTCTGATGCCCCCTCTTCCTGCACCTCATGCTTCGTCTGTCTTGGAGGAAACCAATAGGAGGTTAATAGAACTGAAAGAGAGTGAGAGACGGAGTAAACATCATGCAAAGCAAAGGTAGGTGTGCAGCCAGAAAATAACTGTTTTGATAGTACATGTAAATAGTGGATGGTGGTGGCCACATGGTTAGTGTCCTGGGTTCTAGATTGGGAAGTCTGGATGCGGGCCTAGGTTGAAGTCATTATGTTTGTGTTTTGGGGCAATACACTTTACTGGGGTGTTTAAAACATGAATATTTGGCAAAATGATGAAATATTAATTATTACTGGAACAAAAAGCAACAAGCCATGGTGGCATCGAAAGTTTATTGTGAAGCTACATGTATATATGAATTCCACTCACATAGTATTTAGTTTTTTACCACTGCATATGTAATAAATTAGATATTTTGTTTCTCATTTAGGTCACATGTAGCAGACACGGACACCTCATACAGAGAAAAAAACAGGGCATCATCTTGTTGTTCTACAACGGACTATTCAAGTTATGGACAATCCTCTTGTGCAGTTCATGAGCGACATCACAGGGGTGCACCCTCTGTGACAGGCTCATCATTGATGTCATCTGTATCACATTCTGATTCAATTAGTAAAGACAGTGGGTTCAGTGGATCAGTAAAAAGGAAGGACAAACATAATAATAACGATGACATGATAACAGTAACATACTACTTATGGGGAGAACCCATTCCTTATAGAACATCAGTTCCTGGAAAATCTGTTACTCTTGGGCAGTTTAAAACTTTGTTACCTCCAAGAAGAGGAAATTACAGGTAAGCATCACTTTTTTTACTTTTAATGATTATTCCATGAGCACAGAAGAGCCCTACTTGGTGGCCTGTTTATTACATTGATTTAACGTGAAGTGTTTCTGGACCTGCACTATTAATGCTATTCACTGAGACTCTTGGGATGGAATGAAAGAATAAAACAAAAATTCACTCTTTTTCTGTGTCAATGTTGTCCGTTCATATTTGAGGGAACTTTAAGCAAATATTGCTTGAACAGCACAGGAATTATGATGTCTTTTTATTAATTTCATTGGATCAGTAGTAAACAAAACTCAATACACTCTTAGACAACTACATGTAAGAATATGAACAGTTCACATCAATACAGAAAAAAAGTGGAGTTATTTGTAATCCTTACAATTTTAATATTTTTGCTAACTGTACTACACTTATAAAAGAGTGTTGCATACTTCTGGCCTCTGGCTAGTTTGAGACGATTTTCTGAGCCTTGCACTGCTCCCCGACAAAACAAACGCCTGGATCTGGCTATAAAGGGGCTACCGGTCTACCACCTGCACATGTCTTACAAGCACATGATACTGTGGTTGATATGGTTTACTGATGAGATTTTTAAATTTTACTTCACAAAAAATTGCGACCTTGTAATGGTCAACTTAATCTCTTCTCTTTCCTGTTTGCAGATTCTGTTTCAAGACATCTTCCGATGACATAGAGGGCGGAGTTGTTTATGAAGTAGTGAAAGATGACAATGTTGTTTTACCGACTTTCGATGGCAAAGTGGTGGGCAAAGTAGAGAGAGTGGACTCTTAAGTGCTCAGAAATTCTTACCATTTTTAAGACGAAATTGTACTTTTAATACTGAATGTTTTATATTCAGAAATGATTTTTAAATATTATAAAGAATACAGGGCGTATAAACCCCTTTGGAGTGCCAGAGAATTGGCATTGCGTTTGTATATAGACGTATAATATATTTGTAAATGCTATGTTAATGTTGTATAATTTTATGGTTACCAAGATTAAATATTATTTTCCATAGAAAATGGCTCATTCAGTTTTTTTTGTTTTTTGTGTTTTTTTTCTTCCATCCACTGAGATCCAGGGACAGTAAGTCCTGATGATGGTTGTTTTGTTTATTCAGTAACTTACCCCAAGACAAATGGAATTAACTACTTGGTAATATCACGGGAAACATATTAGTCCTAATTTTGGCATGAAATTTCAGTGTTAGTTTCGTGTGAAATTACAAAATTGCCATGGCAACGTTTGATGCGAAATTTCTCGATACAATATACAAATGAGAAACCCACGATTGTAATTGTTATTTGAGTGTAATTTGTCACCCATGATATTAAGAGGTAATCAAGCGGTATACTTGTGAAATTAAGAAATAATTTCTCTTGTGTTTTATCAAAATTCTATTAATTTCTCTTACCTTAAGGGTTTGAAAAATTATTAGAAGTTTGATAAAACACACATAAAATTAATTCCCAATTTCAATTTCAAATAACTTTGCACAATGTGGTACTGGTGTACATAGTAAACAGTACCACATGAAAGTACTTCAGGTTTGAACTTGGGTGCCCATTTCAATGGTAACCCACCAGGGTTTCTTCAAAAGTCGAAACTACTCTGATTAATCACTTAGGCAGGGCAAACTGAGCGGGGTTTGGGGAGAGTGTTCTCCCTGTATAATCTCCAATCTCCATCCACCCAACAAAGGAGATAAGATATAAGATAAGATGCAGGCCATCCAACACCGAAAACACAGAAAAAAAAATTCCTTTTTTACCAGTCCTCTCTGGCCCGGGTAGTTGAGATTTTATTTGACAAGTATCCAGGCTCCCCGCAAGCGTTATGCGAAGCTGCCAAATGTTAATGGTTCATTTCCTAGTGGTAATGAGTGTGGACAAGTGTGTCCGCCGACGTTCTCCCTTATCACCATAATAGCGGTGGCCGTTCACCCAAAAACAACGTTGGGCGTGGTCCAGTTTAACAATGATGATTATAATACGGTCCATAACGTTAACAAAAGCCAAAACAATTACGTTTCCACATTGTCATTTTTTGACCTTCATCTGGCTGAAAACGTCCAACTTCAAATCTTCCTGGCCGTTTAATAGAGGTATAAAACAAAACAAAATCACTCTTGAAACGGCAAGAAGCTGGCCGCAGCCGCTTAATAGAAGTGGCCGTTGAATAGAGGTTTTTATTACAGTGTATAGCCGACAATTTTTCCGGAGATTTAGCCGCTGCCGCCAAATAAAGGTTGGCCGCTTAATAGGGGGCCGCTTAATAGAGGTTCCACAGTACCTGCAATCCGGCTATCTCGCATGCACAGCTGAAAACGGAGCGTAAACGTCTAGGGTGGGGTCTTTTTAATTTGTATTCATGTGAAAGATGCTTTTGATTGCTATGTGACCCTATGTGCCGTCATAAGAACGCACAGTTCTGATCGAGACTTTGTTTCCGCAAATGGCAAAGTAAAGGATTGGGCATCCGGCAGGGTGGGGAAAGGACTGGATGTAACCTATTAGGAGGAGTGGGGTGGGGGCGTTTAATCTGAAAGCGAGATGCTCAATAGCGTAAATAGGTTTTGACTAAAATTAAACTCCCTTTGCTGTCACCATCATTAAATCAATGTTTTCTTCTTCCAGTTTAAATCTATATTGCTGCCACATGGATACATACCATAAACTGTTTCTACTTCATGACGCGCGGCTACGTCAGTCTGCTGTAACGATATTCAGTGCGCTGGTCGAGTTTTAAATTTAAATTTGAAGAACGGTTCTTTTTAATACGCTCCTGTTGAAAATGATATTAATTTGAATCAAAGTTTCCCACATTACGTTCCCGTTACTTGAACACGACGCAACATCACCTAAAGAAGCACGAATTGACTACCATAGAAAATGATTCTCACTATTTCGGGGAGGTGGTGTGGTTAGGGGTGGACTCGTTACTTTCGGGATTTATTCGTCTGCAGTCCCCCCAAACGAAAATATGTTTGGATGCCGAAAATACCGCTAGTGCAACATAAAATTGGGAGATGAGATAAATCGTTTATTAAACTCACAACTTGCAGCTATAAGCTGAATTACTTGTGTTATATACTACATGTTTAAAAAATTCAAACTATAAAAATTCCTAACTATACATAAAAAAAACTATATAATAATAAAATACATCAAACTAGTATAAAATTCTATTTACAATTGTTGTTTATTTGCACAGTGCATTATTTTTACATTCAGGATTGAAAACACATGCCTAGTCCTGAAATTATATCTCTCACTGTCATTGCGCGCGGGCAGCAGGCCAGCTAGTTTATGCTGGTCATTACTCTCTGCAATTTGTTTAAACATAATGTTACATAATTCCTCACGTCTATGAAACAGGTAACATTACCTGTGGCATCGGCGACTTCTAAGCGCACATTTTCTGCCCTACGAAGACTACAAACCTACCGTCCTTAGATGCACTATGAAGCCGGATCGTCTAAACAACTGCCTCTTGCTGCACTGTCATAAGTCTATTACGGTCACACTTAACACTGGAGACACCACAAAGATGTTTGTTTGAGCAAAAGAACAACTCAAAACACAATTTGGAAAATACGAGTAGAGATGATGCGCATGGCTTAACAGTGAGCCCCTCGTGTTTCAAAACGCTCCACCACCTCTGTTTCTAATGACCCCCCCCCCCCCCCCCCCCCCCCCCCCCCCCCCCCCCCCCCGTTGCAAACCCCCCCGGGGGGAGGGGGGGGGGGGGGGGGTTATTTTTCAGGCCCGCGGGGGGAAAAATCGGAAATTTTTTCCAC
>Ga0126338_10000370_pt1 | contig 23361 bp, 12 predicted proteins | sample OrbCmetagenome_2_FD_92529 | JGI IMG/M metagenome (GOLD analysis project Ga0126338, IMG submission 92529) | Coral microbial communities from Petempiche,Puerto Morelos, Mexico - Orbicella C C metagenome | ecosystem: Host-associated > Invertebrates > Cnidaria > Coral | place: Petempiche,Puerto... | reverse complement strand
GGAATGTTGCACCAAGTTGTGGACGGCTTCTTTGAGTGAAAATACGAATAAACTTTCCTTCGTCAGTTCCCCAACTGGCCACACCCGCCTATAGTCAGACGATTAAGAATGAAGTTATTTGAATGACGATAAATGTATTTACTGTCAAATCTGAATCTCAAATATCCGTGCATTGCGTTTTACTGTTCGTTTTCATCTATGATCAAGTTATGAGATTGGTGGACATTAATCTGCAAGTGAGTGAACGAAAGAACGAAGGAAAGAAGGAACGAACGTACGAACGTACGAAGGAACGAAGCAACGAAGCAACGAAGCGACGAAGCGACGAAGCAACGAAGCAACGAAGCAACGAAGCAACGAAGCGACGAAGCAACGAAGCAACGAAGGAACGAAGGAATGAAGGAACGAACGTACGAACGTACGAAGAGACGAAGGAACGTACGAAGGAACGAAGGAACGAAGGGACGGAATGGAGGAATGAACTTACGAACGCACTGAACGAAACAAGTTTTACCTCCATGATGTCCTTAGCATCCACCTTGGCTAACTCCTTGTCAACTTCAGTTGATTCATCTCTTTGACCCTATTAACGTAAAACATTTTAGTTATGCATTTTTAAAAAGATGCTAGTAAAAAACTAGGGCCGATGGTGTTTGAAACTTTTGTTAAGAGCCCCCTAGCTCCCTTCTTTGCATTCGTTTTTACAGTAATTGTAGCTAGTACCTTGCTAAGTTCGACAAGTAAAGTCTCCAAGTCACCGCTTGTGTCTCCTTTCAGGTCTGTCTCTAGTGAGTTGTCGTATTCTACAACAAACAAAAAAGTGTTAGTATCACTTTGTTATAATCAGTTTGAATCCAAGAGTTTTAAAATACGCCTTTGTATGTCCACAATTTTAAGCGAAGACAAAAGGGTACGTACTTCTGCTGTAAGCGGCTCGAATATCACTCAGCTCCTGAACCAACAAATAAAGACAAAAAAGTCAGTTAAGCGCAACGTCCTATATCATTTTTAATTCTTCTCCCCACCCCCCACCCCCCCTCGTAACAATCAAGAAGCTCACCGTGTTTGTCCGCGTGCACAGGATTTCAATCAAAATGTCTTCATCGGTTCCCAGTCCCTAGTACATGCAAAAGGTTGGAAAAAGTGTTAAACATTGTCAGACAATAAAGAAATTTTGCGAGGCTCATTATTTGAGACTGGGCTTGAGAAATGCCAAACTGATGACGTCGGTTTACAGGGCTCGGTGTAACGCTTCTCAGGACTGGTTGTTACTTGCGAATGAAAATTCAAAAACGCGAGTAACAACAACATCTTTCAAGGAGGAGAAATTAACGACAGCTTGCATTGTAAGCTGCAAGAAGAAAAGCATGGCTTTACTCACCTTCATGGCTTCGTATAGCTTTGTAGCGTCTTCCTCTGCACCGGAACCCAGGCAATCCAAAATGTCCTGCATTTCTTCGTCTAGTTTTGGTTTGACTTCCTCCATCAAATCCTGTTTAATTTAGAAAGAAATAAGAAACAGAAATTTTAGTTTGCAATATAATGACATTAAAAACGCTTAAAAGATCCAGATAGCTTTGGAAAGGTAACAAATTTTTGATGAACACCAAATTACACTGTCTCTCCGGTCTTCATTTTTAAAACATGAAAAACAATAATTAAATTATTTTACAGGTTTTCTTTTCTTACCTTATCGTAAAGCTCTTTGTACTTTTGTTTGAATTTATCCAATTTCTTCTTTTCAGAGACTCTACCCAGGATTTGAAGAATCTTTTCTTTGTCGTTCTCTGCGAACAATTAGAAAAAGAGAAATTTAAGACAGGCAAAATGCTAAGTAGTCTTCCCTCGGCTACAGCGAGCTATCTAGAAGATCAGTTGGATACTTTGGATTGCGTAAAAATGTGTACATGCTTGTTCCACAATGTACGCCTTCTTGTGTAAATATCGTACAGCTAAAAATCGCGAGGCGGGTTTGCTTTAGAAATCCCCTCAATGGTGGTCATCTGGTGGATAAACACTCTTTCATTTTTATAAGAATTTATTTTATAAAAATATCGAGGCTAAAATTGTGAGAAATTTTAAGAGTATTTTAAGAATAACCCCGAGGCTGAGATTTTGAAAAGAATATAATTTTGTGCGTTGAAAATTTGTAAATATAATCTCTTGTTTTAATTTCACCGTGTAAAAAAGTTTTCCTTTCTCTAAACGGCAAAACTAGCAAAAAAAAAAAAAAAAACAGCACTAGCTGTATGTTCGATGCTAACAAGATTTCTGCTAGAAGTTACGTGTGCCATATCAGGCTTTATTCTCTGCAGTCTGGCTCCAAAATTACTTTAAAGGACTGTCCAAACGGGAAATCTTTGGCGACCAAACATCATCAAACATTGTTTGGTGACCAAACATGCTGATGGTGAAGTGAGAGGCCAAACGGTTAAAATATGTTTGATCAAACACAGATCAAACTATGGATACAAGCCGCTGAGCACGCGTGGCACGTATGCGAGCGCCAAACATGTTTGATACGGCTGTCCAAACGAACAAATCATCGCCCATCAAACACGAGAACAAAAGAAATGTTTTAAGTTGTTTGATCGAATGCTTGATGGTCTTCAAATTTTATCAAACACGACCAAACACGATCAAACACGATCAAACAGCACCAAACAAGGTGGCCAAACGGTAAAATGTTTGGTCACCAACAATGTTTGATGGTGTTTGGTCGCCAAACAGTTCCCGTTTGGACAGGCCTTAACGCAGTCAAAGTCATGATAGGACAAATAATCTGACGCTGTGTCGGCATAGTCCGCTTTTTATTCCCATAATCCAAGAATATTCACATGAATATTTCAGCCTAAAATCAGCAGAAAAAATAAGAATATTCAGCCTGGGCCGGAAGAACAGCATTCTTATAAAAAAAAAAAAATGGGTGCATATCCACACCTTGATGGAATTCGGGGCCTGATTTGTCACCTTGTGACAAACTATGTGCCGGTGTTACTTCTATAGACGACGATCAACGTCAAAATGAACACAATTTTCGGGAGTTCCTCTTAGGGGCGGACCTTTTAACTTTTGAGGAAGTGTGAGGGTGATTTAGTAGCGGCACGAATTTTTCAAAAACCCTTTCATGAACAATAGGAAATTGTTTTCTCGGTACATGTGTACGCATGATATTTTTTCTGCGTGTAACATACATGCTTTTATACGGCTCACTGAATGCACGTGAATTTCTTTTTCGGCAGTGGTCTTAGTCATGTATTTTTTTCGGTACAGAATCACCCACCCCTCCCTCAAAAGTCAAATAGTCCACTCTTTAGCTTCTATGATAACCGTTTTTAGTAACAAAGAAGCGACAAGCTGTGTGGACTTTGACTCTACCGATTGGCGCTTCACTGAGCTCTCTCACCTTCAATGGCTTTGTGAATGTCCTCGGCATCCATTATCACAACATGCTCTGGATATTCGTCTTTTTTCTTGGCGCCATCTTTGCCTTTCTTCTTTCCATCAATGGGCGGTAACTTCACTTGCTCCTCCTTTTTCTTTTTTACGTTTTTCTCGCCGCCTTTCTCGCCATCTGGGCTGTCCTACGTTTCACAGAATCCAAGAAAAAGATGTGAGCCATTGCGTCCAGTGCAAATCGGGACAGTAAAAAAAAACAAACAAACAAATACACATACTATGATGTAAATATTTTAACGAGACTGTCAACTTACGACAGGAGGCAGTTTATCTCTTTCTTCGTCGTCGCTTTCGCCTTCCTGCAAACGTAAAGGGTACTTCTTTTAAAAATTTAAAATTAAAGCGATGTGGTACAGTCTTGTGGATAACAAGAGCCATCGGTGTCAGTGTTTACAGTGCGACTACTCGAACCGGGCTACTTGAAAAAGAGTTAACTAATCAGAACGTTACTTGAGAACAAAGGATAGCGATCCAGTTTCTCAAATAAACCAATCACATTAAAGAATACGAATAGTATTTAACAAAATTAAAAACCCGACAAAGCGCGAGGTGTTGCGAACCTCTTAGGAAACTCCGCTATTGTTGATTGGTTAGTTTCGATCCTAAATTTTGTACGCTTTTCAACGGTTTCGGTTTAGGTTGTCGCAAAATGAGTTTTCAGCTAAATTTTTCGAGCGAGATTTATAATTATGATAATTCGCCTCCTTGGACTGAATCTCTAACAGTGTATATAACGCAGAGGAGTCGATAGTGCTTCTGTTTTAAAGTCAAACAGACCGCTACTTGCTGTCACGAGAAGCTGCAAGTCCACTGTTCTCAGTTTACGTTTTGATTTGTGCGGTGCGTGACAGCCAAAACATGTGCGCGAGCTTCTACACGCGTGTCACGCAGCTCCAACTCGCGCCCTATTATCAGCCTAGCATGCACAGCACGCGTCATGCGTGTACCTGGACAGTGTAATTCTTCCCGTTTCCGTTCGTGGAAACTTGGTTGATACATCTTGCTAAAAAACTAACTCAACTTTAAGTGGTTACTTTTTCTTTACTTAGACATTTCATCAATGGATGTGAACAGGACTTCGTGTCGTGCAGTTCTTCTGTTCTGTTAGTAGTTTTTGTTTGTAATTAAACAAAACTTCGGACTCCCGCTCCGTGTATGCTTGCTTTGTTTTGTTTTTTTGTTTGTTATTTGTTTGCTTTTAGGGATTTTGGTGTCAGTTTTTTTTTCTTTTTGCTTTTTTTTATGTTACCTCATCTTCGTCTTCAATTTCGTCATATTCTTTGGTTCCTCCATCGAGCAGCCATAAGTAGTACTGATGCTTTTTATAATCTTTTTCCTGCAAACAAACAAAATCAGAAAGCTTGCCATATCGAGGGTTTACAGTAAACACCTCTCCTTGTACTTGCGCGCCATTTTTTGCTCCGCGTTTTCAATTGTTTGTTTTTTGCTTCCGACTCGAAAATTCCAGGGGTTTGAAAAAGGCCGCTCGAGGTCTTATTATACAAAGAACAAGAGGTTCACCTCCTGGCATCCGGCTGTCTGCACGTTTTTCACTTCCCTGTTACTAGAAATTAAATATCATCGTTCAAATGATTGTGCGAAAGTCACCTATTTGTCGTACAACTGATCAGGAAAATGGTCATTCCGGAAGAGAGTCATGTACTTACCAGTTGCATCGGACTGATTTTCGGTATTAATATTTTCAGTTTGTCCAAAAATGGAATATAATTGTACAGTTTTATCACCAAGGAAATAGAACAGGAGGCTGTACAGCCGGTTTAATAACTTTTGGGTGAATAACTTACCATAAAAACATTATTACAGCTCAGAGACAGTATAAATATCATGGTAGATGAAAAACATGATTTTGAAGATACAAACTCTGCGATGAAAACGTGTCTTATTTTTAATACAATCCCGTCCCTCGCCATTCAAGTGCGCGGCCCCCTGACTTGGTAGACAGGACCATGATTATATCCATGCATTTGAACGCACTCAGTACCTGGTAACACAGAGATTATTCTTACCCATTTGTCTGTGTCATAATATGGTTGAATGTTCCTCAGTCTCTCAAGCTGTTTCTGAAAATAAAAAGATTCCACCAAAACAGGTTATCACTTTTGTTTAGTAAAAGTTGTACTCAGTAGTTAATAAATGATTTATCTATCTATTACTAATAATATACATTTATGTTGCGCAGGTTACAAGCAATAGGCAAGCAATGCGTGCAGAGAGGACTATGCTGTAGCCTTCCCTTACATTATAAGTGAGCAATGTTAAATCTGATCTAATTCTTGTAACAAATATTTCATGCTATTAGTCTGCAACATTACACCTCATCAACTCGTTATTGAAGACCCACTACGTATGCATATTTTTTAAGTCTAGTGATAGTGTAGTTCTTACCCAAATATTAGTCTTTTTCTAACTTAGTTTTGCCATTTGTTCTCTAAATATTCTGACACAATGAACATATATACCTGGATTATATTCCATCCTCAATGGGTGTCAAGACGCAATACATGTGGGAGCTCAGCTAAATTAATTCCTTTGCACGCAATGCAATCCTACAGTACAGGGGCTTATGGCTCTTGTAGCCAGCTTAAGTGTAGATAGGCAGTTTGATGATGGAGCTATTTAAGATATTTAGCCTTTTCAATCTGACCAGAAAGTATGAGACCACAGTTATTGTTTTCACTCTTACAGAGTGGTTGGTATATATAAATCTCAAAAACACCTGTTTGAAATTGGGGAGTAGTTTAGATACGATGGCAGTTCACATGCCATGGTTAAGAAATGGGTGCAGACTTTTGGGTCATATCTGAGATAGCATGGAAAATCATTTTAGCTGTATTGCATATACCATAGTAAAGAATGATGGACCTACCGACTGACCGACTGACCGACTGACTGACTGACTGACTGACTGATGGACTGACTGATTCACTGATTGACTGGCACACCGACGGACTGACTCACTGACTAATTAAGTGACTGACTGAGTGACAGACTGATTGAGTGACTGACTGACTCACTGACTGATTGACTGACTGAATGACTGACTGAAAAACTGACTGACTGATTAACTGACTGACAGACTGACTGACTGACTGACTGACTGACTGACTGACTGACTGACTGACTGACTAACTGACTTACTAACAGACAGAAAGGCCGGTCAGGAACTGCATACTACCCAGTCATCAGGAAAGCTATGTAAAATTTGAAATTCCAGATTAACAGAGCATTTAATGACACTTATTGCAACTACCCTGGTAATAAAGTAAATATAATTATATTTCTGAACAAACCTCATTTTCCAGTTTAATTCTTCTTTGTTTTCTGTCCCGGAAACTTTTCAACCTGTCATTGCTATAACCACAAAAATAAGAAAAGAGACATATTCAACTGAAGAATAAGCAAATAATAATATAGTTAAGCTTGGATTCTAATATTTGTCCTGACGATTGATTGCTGTCCACTGAAGCTTCACTGGAAATAGGGAATCAGTTTAAATGTCATATTTGGATTTCCTAATCTAATCTTCATAAATTATCTAATTTTCAGATGCAATTGATTAATCAGTCAGCAATTTAGTCAGTCAGTCAACCAGTCAGTCAGTCAGTCAATTCAATAAGTCATTCAGTCAATCAGTCAATCAGACTGTTCAATCAGTCAGTCAATCAGCGTGTTCAGACTCCTTCAGCTAGTCTGTCTGTCAATCAGTCCATTCAGTAAGTCAGTCAGTCAGTCAGTCACTAAGCCAGCAAGTCAGCCAGCCAGCCAGACAGATGGACAGACAGTCAGTCAGTCAATTGGTCAGTCAGTCAAAACTGATCCAAAGGTAAAAGCAAAAACCTTGGCTTCCACTGCGTATTCCAGTTGTCAACTCTGGCAGGGGATTGCTTGATTTTCATCAGCTGAGTAACAATAACTTGGTTTTGCCGATCAATGGCAGTTTGTCTCTCTTGCTGCATCTATGACAAATTAAAGAAATGAAAAAGTTAATACTGAAGCTCCCTATGTGTAGTCCTTTCTCTGTAGGTGGGGAGGAGAAGGGTCCACCATGTGAAAACATCTGGGATGATTTATAGAAAATTTGAATTCAGCCTCAATGGAGACCAATCTGGGCATAACTAAAGCCATAAAAGATATCACTGAAAACAGAAATGACATGGGTTTTTATTTCTAAAAGATAGCTTGATGGCTAAAAATGGAGGTGTTTCATCCTGAACACCTTAAATTAATGCCAGGGTGCATCCGGCAAGATTTCCACTGGGGGAATGGTAAATTTATTTTTTATTTATTCCTCATGGGTTAGGGTTAGGGTTAGGGTTAGGGTTAGGTTAGGATAGTAACCCATAAAGTTACTGTTACTTTCCTCCCTTTCATTCTATAAGAACTTACACCAGAGCACCCCCCACAACAATATGTCATTTCATCTTATTCAACATGTTGAAATGAATATACAATGAATCAAATACATTTACCTGCATTTTTTTGACAGACAACTGAAGATGCTGATGTTCCTTCGGCGGTGTAATTTCAAGAAAAGGCTTTACGTTTTTTAACTAAAAAGAGAAAAAATATATTTTGATTTAAAAAATAGCATAACCGGCAGTATAACTGAAGTGAATGTTTTCTTTGTTATCAATTTGAATTATCTAAATATTTCCATACAAAGATCTAGCCTGGAAACTGACATAACGAAGTATGATTTATATCTGTCAATAGTACGGACATGTAATTGACCTCGCTTTAATTTGATCTCTTGAGAATGAAACCTTTCACACAGTTATAATGAACATGCAATTATAAGGACAGCATTCTCGACGACGACATAAAGGGTAAATCGAAAACAGACAGGGTAAATCGAACGTAACAACAGTAACGCGTATTACTATTTAAAATTGTCGAAGATCGTATCTCACGGAAGAGAAATGAACAAAATTTAGCAAATCGGTGAACGGTAATTTGATAAAATACAGCTGATCGAAATGTTTGGTGAGGTAAAGGCGATCAAACCAACCCGAGAACCAATTGTTAACTCTGCGGAATCGCTAACAGGTGAAGACACAGACACGTCGATTAATCAAACACGATCATAGCTACAGATAAATAAACAGCTGAGTAAAAAGCGAAATATAGCAGAACAAAATCAATAACAAGCCCGCCATACATAAACCTCACCCGATAAAGGTAATCTTCGGTCTGTCGTCTTCTCATTCGTCGATCGACTGGATTGCTCCCAATTCCCGTGCTCATCTTACCTCTTAAAGATTTCTCTGTTTGCTCATTCAGTGTTTATATGCCTCCGTTGGCAAACACGTTTGGTAAATCTAAGTTCAATGTTGACAGTCTGTTTTCCGAAACTGCTCGCGGGGTCCACGGCGATGGGGTCGAGTGTATATAAACGTTACGTTCGACTACAGCGTTTTTACACGAACAGAATACGAAAGAACTAGAACATAAATTGATCTGGTCTGCCTTCATTATTGTTTTAGCGACGGAGTGAAAATTACCTTTGTTATTCAAATTTGAAAAGTTACTCCACCGCTCGTCTCGAGGGATAACACGCAACTTCTTAGCAACTCGATTAGGACTGGGAATTAACGATGCCTCTGTCTCGCAAAATCATGCGATTTGTCACAATTTTTTTTACAAGGATTTGAATTTTTTGCGTCTCGGATTATTTTGTTTCGGGCCTACAAGCGAGAAAAACTTGCCATGTAGACATTTTTTGCCTATTTCCACTGTTTTGATTTATTCTATCGAGTTTTCGACGCATTTTAAAGAATCATGGCTTACGACTTATCAGAATAGCGTGACTTAGAAGTGAATCTAAATTTTCGTCTACGCCATACATGTTTAATATGCAGAGGGATACATAACTAACAGGTTCTCATCAGATTTACACGTCGCTTTACTAAATTTACTCCTAAGAATTCTTAGTTCCGAACTTTGCGCAAGCAAGCAAGCAAGCAGTACCCTTAAAGAAAGCTGTAGTTAGGGATTGAACCAAATAGAAATTAAACAAATAACCAAATGTGTTACACTCTAATATACTGCCTAAGAGATAATACTCGGAATGAAAATGATCAAGTGAGGCAATTTCCAGAACCGAGAAAGACTTATAAAGACTTAAAGAGCATCCATCCTACATATCAGTATATTGTTTTACATATTTGATCGATTGCGAATCTCTTATCGATTAATTATGTCTGATATTCCGTCAAGAGCTTATTAGGTCCTGAGTAAATAAATCTCTTGAATGTATGCCTTTAATAAGTGAACGGTCTGCAACTTTGTCATCCTATGTCCGCTTTAACGTAAAAATATATCAACCAAGCGATTTTGCCCGAGATCGCACGGCAACGATACGCGCTTGTGCAAAGTACGCGCACGCACTCCATTACCGAATGTCAGATCAAGCTATGATCACAATCTTCAAACATGTTAACTTACCTTTTCATAATACTCTTCTCTCCTTTCTTCATCAAGCCTTCTCTCAACCGTTTTATTGCACGAAGGCATTTTTTTCCCAGGCAGACAGCTATGCATGGTTTTGTTGAGGTGTATGTTTCAAATCAGTTTTTAAAATGGCTTCCAGGAAAAAAACATGCGAACTTCAGGAACTGATCAAACACTCGCGCAGTCAATAAGCTTTCCAAGACTGCCCCGGAAACAGCTCAAGGGATAGAGAGCAATTCAAGGCTCTATCGTGTTCAAATGGAAACTGTTTCGTTGTCAAATAAATAAGAGCGGGCCGAAAGAAAGTTGTAGATGTTTTTTGTCATGACGACGTCAACTAGCTGCTATTTGCATGTAAAGTGTCTAGCCTCCAACGGAAACTCTTTCTTTGAAAGTGTTCATGTGGAAAAAAAATGCATGTGAAAAATAACAAACGCGTGACTTTTTCTCTGAAATAAGAGTTAAATTAAGCGTTCTCTCTTTAGAAATTAAAGCAGGCTAGAGTTGTTTTCCCATAAAATGAAAAAATGAAAACCCAGTCGTAAGAAATAAATTGCGTTAACCGCAATATAGGCGTATGCTTATTTAAATGATTTATTTGGAAGATTACTTCATGCAACTGATTTTTATGTTGACCTTTATGTATGAGAGCCTGCCCTTGTAATCTTCGTTATCGTGATTAATAATGACTCTTCGCTGAACATGTGGAGATTGAGAGCTAGCTGGCAGCGAGACACTTGTTACTATTTTATTGCTGAGATCCGGCTCAGTAAAATTAGTGATAACCATTTACTAATTGAGCAAATGTCGTGATTGAATTAGGTTTTTCTCAACCTGATAGTTTAAGATAATGAGAAATGTACATCAAGATCTCTCCAAGGCACCGTGGGATGGGTGGAGGAATTTGATCAAGTTGCTTGTCTCGACAATCATAGTAAAGCTAAAGCACATCAAAGGTCGATTTCTTCATACTAGGTTAGGGGGGGGGGGTGGAGGGGGAATATTGTCCTGATATGTTCTCTTGATACTGACAAAGCTGTTGTAGGCTAAAAAGCGTTGAGAGTCTTTACCTTTTTCTTGTGTCGCTTATAGTCTTCATGATGCCAAATCTTATCCAGTAATTTATTAGCTGGTGGAAATCCACCATTCCGGTAAGAATGCAGTGACGTCATTGTGGGGAGCTCCTCAGACCTTCCTGTGATAGAATTGCACAAAAGCAGGCGAGAAAACGTTAAAACACTGATATCAGACAGAAAACACAGAGTTTAGTTTAAAGAAGAGCGAAGGTAACACCCCTTTAGTAATAAAGTATATTTTTAGAAGCTTCCTGATCCATCCCCAGCCGTACATCTTCAGAGACCTTATGGGGAACTTATGCAATGCCGCCTACAGCAACGCCATCGACGATGCTTTGTTAAAATGAATTTGAATTTTACCTTCTCATCTGCATTTATCGCAATCGGTCTAAGAACCTGCTCGAGCTCGAGCTGGATATATCAAAGCAGCGTTCAGTTTTACATAGAAATACGAAATGTTAGCAAGAGAAAATGGCTCGCTTTCTCCAAAATGCAGCACAATGCAAAATCGCCGGCGGTTTTTGTTCTCACAGCATTTCTCGTTCTCCCGAACGTACGTCCACTCGTGTTTCTGCAACCGATAGAAACGATGGAAAAATGTTTTCTATTCCATCGACATTTAGGTCGGTACTCCTTATGTTAGCCATTGCCAACTGAAATAGTCTCTTGTATAGTTGCCAAGCCCTCCTTTTTGGCAGAAAGCGAGTTGTTGTAGAGTCTAGTCTCTCTCGAAATACTGCAGCCTTATTTGTCAACACACGAGTTCTATCGTACATCTAGTCAGATTTACCTACACGTACTTTATTATACTACTGAGACGAATTTATTCGTATTCCTAACTCAATACGGCCCATTTGTAGAGCACAGCTAATAAATGTACCAGGGGTGTATAGTGCAGAGACATTCTTCCTGCCGTCATGTCATGGTGGAGCTGTGGAGCACGCAGTGCACGTGGTCACTTGCGTAACCTGGAGAGAACTTTGTTTGCACCCACTCCCCCACCCCCTCATTTTAAGCCACTGTTTTTCTCAATAACTTGATGACGACTACGCACAACTTAACATTTTACTTGAGACCCGGCGGCCGGAATTTATAAATTCGTTAACATATACATTTCTGTATTATTTTAATTTTTTTTTATTTTTCATAAAACATAAACTTGCCCAGCTAATATTTGGTCATTTTGATCTGTAGTTGCAATTAAAGGGTTTTTCGATTGTCCGACCAGAGCCTTTAAGCAAGAATTCGTTATCAATAAATAGTAAATGCCAAAAGAAACATGCCCAGAGACATACGTCTGGACGTACAATTTAGTTACGGCCTCCGGCTGTGTGTGCAATTTCACTCATATAAAGAACTGTTGTTAAACCTACAAATAGTACGTACATAGGCAAACAAAACGATTAAGAATTCAGTCTAATATCAGCTCTGGTAACAATAACACAAGAGGGCTGCAAAGAGCAGTGTTGGTTTATACGCTTTCATGACAACCATAATCTTCAGTGTATTGCTTATACGCTGTCATATAAGAAATACATTGACATGAAGCACATAGTAAACATTTTGGTCTGACATTGGTCGCATCTTTGCGACTGATGATGAGATCCGACAGTTATTTTTATTTTTTGTATTTCATAATGACAGTTTGTAGCGTTTACTTTCATCATATATTTTCGCCCGAGAAATGGCTAAGTTTGAAAACTGCTCACCCAAAAAGTGTGCGCTATAGCTTTACATCGGTGTCGGTTTATTACTGGAAAGGTTTTCATTTGCAGGATTTTTCGTTGCCTTTTTGTTAGTATGGGAAGCCCGGCGCGAGAAGCATTGTATAATTACACGACTGACAAATTCGCGGTTTCAAACATGTCGAGCCGAGTATTAAAATGTCGCTCTAGAACGAACCAGCCAACGTTCTAATGGGTTCCGCGATGTTAAGTTGTCGTGTTTTTTGGGTGGCGATTCGCGATTTCGTGGGATTTATTTTGCTGTTAAAGCGAAAACAACAACAATCCCGATAACAATACGTGGTCAAAACTCGCGTGGCCCGTTACACGTAAGTTAGCATATATTTTTTTTTTGGTAAAAAGCGAAACATCGCTTCGGCACGACCAGCTGCTTAAATATTTCGCTTCGGAATCAGCCAGGGTTTAATAAAATGCGATTCGCGCTGGTATCGTTGGGTGCCCACCATTATAGCGAAATGCTCACATGATAAACATGTTGACAAATTCATGAAATTGAGCCGTACCTTAGCGGATTAGATGCAGAGTGGGTTTAGTTCATCTCGCTGATCTAGCTGATCTCTCAGATAAGAACATTTTTGGTCTTGGATTTGTAACTCGATCGGAGATTCGGAGACAACTTTGAAATGAATTTCATAGATTAACAGCATTGAGTTTGAATCCACTTATCACGTCAGGTAGTGCAGCGCAAGTTTTCAATATTGCCATGGAAATAACATTTGATTATTCTGACACATTTTTATTAACTTGACGCAGACAAAACTAAGCAAATACAAATTGAATATCATACTGCCAAACGCGCTGTTCATGACAATGATTTTCAACATAACTTCACGAATCTTGCCAAAAAAACTTGAAATAATGCCCACATCATAAATCTTCCAGTTTAACAGACTAAAAATCAGCTTTAGAAAATAAATTGGGGTTTGTTTGGATTATTTTGCTTATAGCAACAACAACCGACAACAGATGAAGATTTATCGCCTTCAGCTGTCCCGCAGTACTTAGCATTATTAATAATCTCATCTTATTGGTCGTAGTCTGTCAGGATTGTAACGCAATCGAGGTGGGATTCGTCAGAAACAGGCTGTGGTAGAACGGTATAATACATCTTGTGATTGCTTCTTTTCATTTTACCCACGGAAGTGTCGATTAGTCTATAAGAAATGATGATTTTGTTTAATATAGAATAGAACCAATGAATGAACGCTAGCTTTCATTTTACATGTAAAATTAAATTTTTTGTTTTTGATGATTTCTTTTTTTCCTTACTATCATGCTCCGAGCGGGTGCTCGACTCTATCGCTTCGGGATCAGTAAAAATACGATTCGCACCGGTATCTTTAATTTGGGTGCACGCCATTTTGAGTAAATTAAACTTTTACAAAATATACATTTTTTTATCTCATTAAAATGAGCGTGAACCTTTAGCAGATCAGCGTCCTTTGATGATATAGAATGAGTTTAAAACACTTGTTGTCTGGATTAGAGTGTGAGTAGTCATTTTACTTTCGTAGCGTGCGGTATGAAAACACGAATGCGAAGCAAAACGCTACTGACAGAGGAACGATCGAGCGGTCAATTCCTGGTGTATTTCCATGACTTGCATAAATTTAACTCATCCATTTCAGGAACAAAAACGGATTGTTCCTAGTCTACATCTAACTAATCTCTTAGGATGAAAGCATTAGTCGTCTTAGATTTTGAAGTCGCGATCAAAGATTCGTTGGCAGCTTTCAAATGAATTTTTCTGCATTAATATTCACAAGGAGCGAAAGTCTGCCAGGGACCCGTGCCAATTAAAATCGTTATTCTCAGGTTCACACTTTAAATTCTTAAATACATCAACGAAAATTTCCAGCTGATGGTTTTCTCTATACTCTCGTGACTTGCCTTATGATCTGTGCTTTATTTCTCTTGAGCCATTTTGCTCACAGAAGTAGATGCTTCTAGATGCCATAATACTTTTTGTCTAGTTTTCACGCAGGAAAACCCAACTCTTACACCCAACAAAACCGTGTTTGTGCTCTTGTCAGAGTGAATTAAGTGATTAACTGACTCATTATGAGAGTCTCAATCTGTTAAATCTTACTGACAATTTTCTGTCTGAAATGTATTTAGTTTTATGACAAGCGTACCATAAACTCTACAATTTGCATGACAATGTGTGTTATGAAATACTCCGGTTACTAAAGAAATAATGGATATGATGGATTAAAGTCTACCGCGTATTGTGTCTGTATTTATTCGTACATTAGCAGGAATAGGTTTACAGTTCTGTGGTATTCTAGCTAATTGTAAGGTCTTTATGTGAATGCTTCATCGGGATCGGCGAGAGAACTGATTGACTTCCTCTTGAGCCCCTCTGGGATTCCAAAACGTCAGTTTTCTACGGAGGAATATTCCAAGAGACATTTTTATCTGGTTCAGTTGCAAAAGGACGTCAGGTTTCGGAAAGAATGGCGCAATCTGGGAACATATTGGAGAAGAAATGGCAGCGAATAGTTTACGAAAAACATCGTCGAAGAGTAAGTCGCAACTCAGCTTTCCGCTGTTTGCTTTGTTGAGCCATTCTTCGGACGACAGTCCGAAGAGATTTTGCTTTCTTTTCACGAAAGTATTTGTCGATGTCAAGTAATATCAAACTTCACCATTGCTAAGCACTCAGTGGTGACTTGTTAATTTGCAGACCGCGAGTTTATTTTGAATGGGCATTAGTAGAACCATGTAGTGAATATGTGAAAATCCAATGTTTTGTCTTTTTTCTTCCACGGTATCTTTGGACCTCCTTCTTCGGTTTGTTTACTTTGCTGATGCAGTTCCGATTTGCATTATGTCCTGGATGTTTTCAAACCGCCCTGTCTTAAGTGCAACTCCCTTGAAAACTGTTTACAAATTTATGTTTCAAGCTGCCCCAAGCTGTGCTACTTATGATTCTGCCATCATCGTAGTCTTTATTTTTTTATTTTTTTGATGATTAGCAACTTCTGTAAAACTGAGCTTTTCACAGTTCTGGATTGTCGGCTCTATGGATTATCGGGATTATCATTCTTATTACTTTTTAGCGCACATGAGAACAAAAGCACAAGATGTTTTGGGTTCCAACACATGCGCTCACTGCATCATGTGTAATTCGTTTTAATTCTGTCATATACGAATAGTTCATTAAGTTTCACGTTTTTTTTTGTTGTTTTTTTTTTTCATCAGCCTCTCTGTTCTTCATTTTACAGCTCAGCGAAACACAATCCAAATTAAAACGAGAAACAACATTACAGTATAATGACGAAGAGGCTCAGTTACAAATGAGATTCAGACGGATTATGGTAAGCGGTGTAATGTTGACCAATGATCGAGAAAATCGTAACGTGACATAACGTAACGTGACGTAACGCAGCGATTGAACTTTGTTATCAGCATTTTATATATAGGTTTTTGTTTTGGTTTAATTTCAAACGTGTTCCATAACTTCATTTTACTTGATTTCCATTTTCCTTTATTCAGCAGTATCATGTCGTTTACAGAGATGGACAAATTTATCAGTGTTGATGAATTGAAAAATATACTGACAACAGATTTTTGGCAACAAGAACACTTGTCTAAGGCTAGTTCCAAGCTCAAGTTTAACGATTGAAATCTATGATGTCATAATGTCATAATCGTTATCACTAAACAACAGAACAAGGTGACATCCAACCATAAAAGCGAAAAAGATTTTAGGATTCTGATTGGTCCGTTATATTTTGACTTAATAATCATCATTACCATAGTCACCATCATCATTTTCATCATCATCATCATCATCGTCATCACCAGCATCGCAGAAATGTTGTCTACATCGGCTTACGCTTTTGACAACTCTGCGTTTCAATTTCTGAGCTTTTCTTTTCCCAGTCCCTTTGTAACTGAATGCTAATCTTTCTTTTGACACACAGGCTGAGGAGCAGCGCCAGGCTGTAATTGACAAACAGAATAGCAAGTTGCTACAAAGAATCGTTGATATCATGACATCGAAGAAAAAAACATTTCCGGTAGCAAACAGCCATGAAACAAGGAGGAAGGTAAGTCAAACGTAAACGGTGAATGAATCGAATGGACGTCGTGTGGACTAAACAGTAACAACACACTTCAACGCACATGTACACTTTATTACCAAAATAGAAATTGGTATCAGTTTTAAGTCACAAAAAAAGATAACTGAAACCCTGAATAACTTAAAAGCTAATCGAGCTGAGTAACATTAGATAGTATTTATAGTATTAAAGAAGTTGGTTGGCAGTAAAGCTTAAACCGGGGAGGAGCAGTAAGGAGACAAAATAAGGGAAAAAAAAAAACAACAACAACAACAACAAAAAACAACAAAAACAATAAATTAGTAAGCTAGCGGAATAAATCAGTAAATCACTAAATACCTTGGAACAAAGTAAATTCAGTAGTAGTAGATAGGTCACGAGTAAGTGCCAGATGAAAACCATGACTGTTGGCAATATATATGAACAAGCCAGTTTATACATTCACTTTTGGATTCGATCATATACGTCATGGAACATTGCGCTACATTAGTTTTAATTATTATTATTATTATTATTATTATTATTATTGTTATTATTATTCTCCTCTGTTAGACTGAGCAACTGATCAATAGCAATTAAGTAGAACTGTGTTGACTTGACACTGAACAGGCTGTCAGACTATGCACTTATGTCAGACCAATACATTTTTATTCTGATTTGTACGCCCCTTTCTGGCATAGTATGCGCATTGCAAGATTGTTATTATTATTGTTTTTCTAAAGTGATTCTCGTATTTGATATTTCCAGGTCAGCAAGCCGGGCATGGTGGATAATTCAACAGCAAAACCGAAACAAAGTTCTGTTAAACTGCCGGCATTAGCTCCAGCTCCAGATGGTGGATCCAAGAAGTAATGATCATGTACACAGCGCTGTACCAGTCACATGAGCCTCAGGAAGCCTGATGAGAGAACAGAAGTTATAAACCTTGAAGATAAATAATATATAAAGATATTGCATGTGACATTATTGAATTTTTATATTTTTGCGGCCCCATGCCCCACTGGGGGCAATAAGGATTGATGATGATGATATTTTTATCAGCCACATCGAGCGGAGCTTAATTTTGGTGTGACCTTCGGCTAGCCCTATTACTGACAGTAAATTCTTTCGGTTGAGCCTTTTATTAATTAACAAGGTGTTCAAGGAAGCATAATTAATTTGTAATGAAATAACTACAATTTGTAAGGTGATTTGCTATGAAATTGGATTTTACAGTACATCACACGAAAGGGACTCAGAGTCAGAGAGCATCGTTTTAGTAGCCATATGTCAGTTATGAATTATAATTCAATCTTTAATTTGTCTTTTTAAAAATCTTCATTTTTTCCCCTTTTATTATATATTTCACCAAGTGCAATCTCCACCCTTTCTTTTCCAGTTAATAAAAATCTTTTGAGAGCCAGATATGATTCTCTTCCATATATTTACTAATAGTACCCCTTGGAAGTTTTACTGCTCCTCGTCGACACGTTTTGTATCAGCCAGGAGACTGTTGCATTCTTTCATAAGTTGATCAGTGATTGAACTGTCGTTTTCCACGATCCATGGTAAAGGTAAATTAACCACCTAAGGAGTTTGAGAAGTTTAAGTCGTTAAGCCAATCTTGCTATTGCTCTTTCGCAGTCAGCTGGAGGGAAATTCCCACTTTGATCACCGATCCAATTTCTATCGGCCGTCCTAGACCTCCCCACGCTTCGCGCTCACTTCGACAATAACTTTGATGGCATGTTCAGACAATCAGAACCCCCTACCCACGAGTAAAGGAAATAAACTTTGATTCAATCGAGAATTTTCTGTGGCAAATATACAGAAAAAGAAAAATCGAGGGAAAGAGTTTAAGTGATAGTGACAACGATGCATTGTACTGTACCCAGATTTAACAGCGACATCTTTCGCGACTTTTTTTAGCGACTTTTTGCGGGCTCAAGTTGCACACGTGATTGACTGATAATAAGAGATGGAGACATGGTGAGAGCCGATATCGTAAACACGCACGGTCGTTAATAAAGTCGCCGAAAATCGATGAAAAAGTCGCTAAAAATTGATAAAAAATATGTTTTCTCCATGGCACGAATGAGCGACCACCTTAACCTGAGTATCAGGCCTTTCTTAGCAAGAGGGTAGGGGTTGGGGGGAATTGCAGAGGAAGGTCTGACACTTTGCTACAAAATTGGCTACGACCTTCCCTCAGTACAGTAGCGGGCGGCAGTTCAGTTTACCAGCGGACTTATTATTTTGTGGTTCCCAGTTTCCCGCGACGTTTCGAGCCTGGTGGTCGCCATTTTGATTTAGTTTACGTTTGATAAATTACTCTCTGTGTCAAAGTTTTGTTAATTAAAAGGAAAAAAAAAAATTGAAAAAACGACTGGAAGATGAATACCAGAGGTCGTTTAGACGATGGACCAGGCTTTGTGGGCATCAAATTTTGTCAGGAATGGTAAGATTTTGTCTCTTCAACGATTGACATGTTCGTTTTACACATGTACTCAGTGCTATATTGTTTCTGCAACCTAACTTATCGGCAACGTTAACGATAGTTTGCATAGTAAACATGGTTGTACTGTTTCACTGCTTAATTAGAGGTGACGCTTCAATGCAACTCGCTACCGTGGTAGGTTTAGCCATTTGGTTACACTGTAATATTATAAATGGATAGTTCTTTTTCTTCTTCAGCAACAACATGTTGTATCCTAAGGAAGACAAAGATAACAAGATCTTATTGTATGCAGTAAGTGATTAGAGTGTAGTTCATTTCCAGTTGATTTGTTAGCTACAGTGACCATTAGTTTTCAGTTGAAAGTGGAGAGCATAAAATTTTATTTGACAGAAATACATTAGCAAGTGCTGTATGAGATGCATGAAAAACTGAATAATGACTCACAACTACTCAGTGGTACTTGTAGATGATGATCAAATCTGTGCAATGCCATATGTACATGTACTATCAGGACGTAACAAATCCATCAAAATTGATCATCGAAAACCTAATCAATTAATCGATATTACTTGATATTTTTCAACACTGATCAATCGATTGGTCAAAATAATCAATAAATATTGATAATCGCACTATTTGAGATCGGATTATAGATTTTGATCAATAACTAGAGTAAAACTATTAACATATTCATTCACATGACATCATAAAATGAATAAGCTGATCTGAAATCAAACAAAAACTAACCCCTGTGTCTTACCATGACCACCTATTCTTGATAACACGTGATAACCCAGTGTCATATGGAGCAATGAATATTGGAAGATTGCAGGATACCTATGTACAAAAGTGTTACACTTAGGAAACCTTTAACACCCGGTTACAGGGGAAAATTCTTCCATGAGCAAGTCTTGGAATATCACATGGAATCTGAATATTGGTTAAATCTGTGGAATAAGCCCAGGAAACCAAAATAATACAATTACATCTTTGCAAGAATATTGTTCAAACAACATTTTTGCTGAGCAAAACTGTGTTGTGCCTCAGGTGAATTTAATTTCACCAAACTTCAAATGTTTTTCTACATACATAGATATGCAAAATTCTCGTCTCTGGCTGAGTATGTTGTTCACAGAAGTTTTCTGATTACCATGATCTTCTACCTCGTTCCCAAGGTGTTTCTTGCATTGAAATCAGAAATGGGCACCAGAAAAGGAAAGTAAACAATATTGATATTTTTTCGATAGAAATCAATAGAGATCAATGGTAATCGATAGAAATTGATAGAAATCAAACTTTAATTGTAAAAATGATCAAAATCATAACTTTTACTATCAATTTTCACTGATTTCCAATAATAATCAATTAATTACAGTAGTATCAAAAATAGTCGATTTTATTGATTTTTATCGAGTGTCAAAATTAGTGATTTGTTACGCCCTGGTATTATGGATCGACAGAATTTGGTACTTGTAAAGGGTGTCGCAAAAAATACTACTGTATGAGGCACTAACCTCCCTTCATAAAATAATGTGCTGTACAAAGGCTAATGGGTATGCAGCCTTAGATGGTTACCTGAATGGCATGGGATTATCTGATAACAGTATAGCTCAGAATGTGAAACACTTTTATCTAGTTACCTCAAGGAGTCACTTTTTTGGAAAATGTGAGGTACAGTATTAAAAAAATATTAAAAAGGTATTAGTCCAATGGCTTTCCATTCAGGCTAAGAGAAAGTTTGATTTATGGTACAACACGTAAAAGTAACTAAATTCAAGTATGGAATACAGTAGTTAATTATTGATTTATTGCATGGGTGTTTGTGTAATATGTAGCTAGTGGTTTAAAGGCTGGTTTCTGACTCATCCTGTGTACATGTATTTCAGTGTAGGAACTGTGATTATCAGCAAGAAGCAGATAACAGTTGCATCTATGTGAACAAAATCACTCATGAAGTCAAGTAAGTACAATGGAACCAAGTGTTATTGACACCTGTATTAATAGGCATTGTAACTTCAGAATGCCCCTTACTAAATTATTTCTTGTTGATAGCCAAACCATATCTATGGGATTGCAGAAGATCTCAAATACTTCCAAGCTTAGCTGGGTGTAAGATGAAGATCAAAATGAAATTTGAGACAGAAAAATATATCTGGACTAAGAACAAAACTTTAGATCAATTTATTAAAAAATGGGGGACAATTTGTTCTGTGTAAACAATAACTATAGTCTAACTATTTATTGTATCACTTCTTTTGTAACTTTCTATTGCCTTTGTGATTGTATTTTAAGATAAATGTATTGTTCAGTATGTTTAAGCTAGTATTGTAAGTCATGTAATGTTATTGTAAGTAATAATTTATACGGCTTAATTGGTACGTTGTGTTTATAAGTAATGTTTTAGTATTTGTAGCTGTTGTAGTATTGTAAATAGTGTGAGTGCTCTAATAAAATAATAATAATAATAACAATAATAATAATAATAATAATAATAATAATAAGTTATGGATGCCTGCTCACAATTCTGTACTTCAATGAAAAGCTCTTATACTAACAGTAGAATCGCCGTTTTTTTTCCTAGGAATCTGTATTCCACAGAATGTTCTTAATATGGATACTGTAGTCCAGTTCTGGCCCTCCCTCTGTCATGCAATGCCATACAGTATTTTTTGACAGACAGGGGGCCAGAATTGGACTTAAATATAAATGTAACTTGTATTTTTAAACACAAAGTAACTAAATTGTAGACTTAGACTTGTGTTCTCTGGCCAAAAGATATACTTTTGCTTTCCCAAATTATTGGCATTTGTAGCCTGATACATGTTTGTTGTTAAATCTTCTGTGCCTTTCCTTTTTTACAGTGAACTAACACAGATTGTAACAGATGTTGTAGCTGACCCTACATTACCAAGAACAGAAGATCATGAATGCCCTAAGTATGCCAACTTTAGTTTTTGGGTGAACTTGACACACAAGCTAGCAGGGGTTTCATCGATGTCTCTAGCAGGAGAGCAAGTGGCTTTCACAGACAGGCAAAATGTTTTGAACTGAACTTCTTTGTATGAAAAACTTTCCTCTAGATCAACAAACCAGGCAGGCAAAATCATCTTCACAGATGGTCAATTTGCTCGGTGCCCTGCCCTTAATGAAACCCCTGAGTTAGATTTCCTTTCTTTGGCATGTTGCTGTGGTAACTCTAAGACTATGGTGGCCAACATATGCATTCATAGAAACAACATAATAGGGGACTTTAGATTTGAGTACGAGTACGAGTACGAGATCGAGTACGAGAACGACTTTTCAATTCTAGTTTTCAGGCTTCACATTATCACATCACATACCCATTTCATCCCCTGAGCTACCCTCTCTGCCTAAAACCAGCATGAACAGCAAGGACTCTGGAAACGTCACTGATTTGAAAATTGAAAATCGTACTCGTACTCAGTCTCGTACTCATAGTCCAATCTAAAGCTCCCTAATGTAAATATTTTGAAGGACAATCTTTGTAGGTGAAATAAAATATGTACTTCATAAGATGACATTTTTTTTACTTCAGGTGTGGTCACAGAGAGGCAGTGTTCTTCCAATCACAATCCAGTAAAGCAGATGTGAGTCTTCTGTTTTCTTCTGTTTTCTTGTTGTAGTCTCTTCAACTGCACACCCAGCTTTGATTGGTGTATCAAAATTTAAATAATGCCTTTTCTATATTGTAGCTTGGGGTTGCTTGGGCAGTGTTAAATGTATGTTTTTTAAGTGTCCTGAAGAGAAACATTTTTCCTTCAAGATAGAAAAACATGCAAGTGAATTGTTATAAATATACTGAGGTGCAACAGGATTGGTTGAGAAAACAATATCTAATAAACAACAGAAATAATGAACTTTGCCCTTAAAACAACAGAGGTGCATGAAACAAGGAACAAATGAAATTACAGGTTCTGAAGAGGGGTGTGGCCTCTGAGTATACACATCCAAACTATGTTGAACTTCAAGACCTTTATGTTGTATTGATTAATTTCTAAATCATTTAGCGGAAACACTTTGTGTCATTTTGTTGATGCAACTTTTTTTCAGTGTAAGTTCATACATACATACATACATACATACAT
>Ga0126338_10000368_pt1 | contig 23402 bp, 6 predicted proteins | sample OrbCmetagenome_2_FD_92529 | JGI IMG/M metagenome (GOLD analysis project Ga0126338, IMG submission 92529) | Coral microbial communities from Petempiche,Puerto Morelos, Mexico - Orbicella C C metagenome | ecosystem: Host-associated > Invertebrates > Cnidaria > Coral | place: Petempiche,Puerto... | reverse complement strand
TGGACATCTTCTATTTGCTTTATATGCTTGTCAATCCAGGAATCCCACACCGGGCTTGCATATTCCAGATGAGGTCTCACTAGTGCTTTATAAGCTAATTCTTTAATTGATTCAGGGCAGTTGACAAGATTTCTTCGCAGAAAGCCAAGAGTTTGGTTTGCTTTGGTAACCTTACTGTCAATATTTACTCCAGACGTTTATCAAGAGAAGTTTATTTATTGATATGTTTGGGTTGTTCAAGGCCTTTTGGACCGCCCAAGCTATTTTTCAACATTCACCCTAAACTTTTACCCGAGGATAGTATCGAAAGATGTTTATGTGTAGTTAAAGGGTAGTTGCAAAATCTCTGGTATCTTCAGTGTTAGTTATACATCAAGATTACATTGTATTTGCAGTTTTAATTTGTTTCTACTTTTCTGCTTTAAAGGTTTTATTACGAATAGTGGCTATGTCAAATGTACGCTTCTTGAATTCAACATGTTCCGCCAGTGGCTCAGAAAACTGAAACTGGATCGAGTACATCAGCAACGCCGAAGAGAGCGGCAGATGGAAATACAACTCTGGAAAGAAAGACAAGCCCGTGAACAGCTTCTCCGAGACGAAGAACTTTACAGCAGCGTGCGTGAGCGAGAGCAGAAAGCCAGAGACTTAAAAGAACGTGGCGCTAAACGCCGAGAGTTAGATCGGCGAAAATATCTCAAACTGCAAGAGATAGATCGAAAAAGGCGAGAAAAATTCGAAGAAGAAAAGAGACGAGAAAGAGATCTAAACGAGAGCTTAAGAGAGAAGAACCTTGCTACAAAGCAAGAGGAAAAAGTCAAAGAAGAAGAAAAAGTTCGTAGGAAATTTTAGATACAAAAAGCTTTAGTATTTAAGTAAACAGGCAATTAGAAACAGTTAAATGAGCTCAGTCACGGTATTTTGAGTTATTTTGGCCACGTACAGAATTACCTTTAAATGAAAGGAAACCTGAAATAATAGTTTACTAAGATAAAAAGAAACCACCAAATAGATAATATTAAACTATAAGGGAACAAGGATGCTTGAGGATGGGGAAGATTAACTAGGATTACAAACCGTGGACTGAAAAATTTGAAGCTAAACTTTCAAGATGTGCAAACCGTGACGTAGCTGACATAGTTCTAAAGTGTTTCCTGATAGGTTGTTTTTTCGCACGTAAGTAACAGCTAATCAGAAACTATAAACCCCTTCAGAGCATTTGCAACCTCGTTCCCAGGGCTTTTCTCCTAGAGACTGGGAAAAGTTCTGGTAACGAGGCTGGAGCAAGAGACGATGAAGAGTAAGAGAATGGTAATCTATCTCAAGTTATTTTTAGTATGGTACCCAGTTCTCCCTCGGATGTTGCCACGAGCGTTGCGTGGATGTTTTCGTGGAGGATGGAAATGAGCAAGCGAGCAAAATTAACTTCACAGGATTTTCTATTTCTGGATCCTTCTGGAATTTTCGAGCCAGGGTTTGACCTAAAAATAAATTGCGAGGGATTACCTTGGAAATAAGACCTTTTTGGGGATCGACTCTCCCACTCTTCAAACTCTCTGGCTGTTAAGCTATACGATTATCAATATGGAATTCTTCTCTTTGTGAGGGGAAGAGGGGAGGGGAGAAATAGCGATGAAAGCGCAAAGGGAGATGATCCAGTGACGGATTCAGACCTTGAGCTATAGGAGGGGGGGGGGGTAGCTAGACCTTGAGCTAAGTGGGGAGGGGGGCGTTCTTTCTTACTTACCCAGCTGGCTTTTCTTCCTTCGGCGATTCTTTTTACCCAAAAGATCCCCTAGATCCGCCACTGCGATCACTACAAAACTAATTGATAAAGCCAAGGTTGACTTTTTTTTCGGATTATTCAATAGTGTTGGATTTTGCCTTCACAGTTTCATTTGTCAATTTTCAAACAGAGACAGGACACAATTTCATTCAATGACGGAAACAACCCAACAACGTCCATGCATTTAATACGTGCCAAGCAAAGGTCCACACGGATCACTTGAGGATGAAAGAAAAATTCCTTTCGTGTATAAATGGTGACAGATACACTATTTGAAGTCATCGTAATGTTTGGTATCGTATTACCTTTTTTGTTTTCTAGGTGAAGAAAATCAAAATCCGTCTTCTTGTGAAACGAAATTCTACCGACAAAGAGAGAGAAAATTTGTTGAAAAAGAGGAGACAAACTTTGATCGAGGAGAAGGAACAAAAGGTAAAAGTTATTTGGTATTCAAGTCATCTGACACAACCTATGAACCCAGCTGCCTGGTCCTCAGGCCCCGTTACGTTTTGTCGGTGACTGGATGCGCGGTGCTTGATGGTTAGGTCACGAAGCGCGAAGTGCATACGACGTTATAGCGAGTGCAACAGTCCCATAACTCCACGCGCACCGCACCTAAACCGAGCATGGACGCGTGGGGACGAGGCAGGTAACCCACTTATTCTGCCAAGTCGGTTTGTTTAAAAGCCGGTTACTTTAATTTTGCTTTGAATTACCGTGTATAAAACCCTTGTAATAAATGATAATGCTTTACATGATCTTCAAATCTAGCTTGTGTTACAGCCACCCTCCTCAAAATAAAAAATTCGGAGAGAGCGTCTGTTTGTCGCCGTTGATAATCGTGTCCTTTGCATAAATTACCTACGCATTAAAACTACTTCAATGTTGTTAATCTGGTTCTGGCTGTTAATCTGAGTAGTCCAGCACCTGTTTCAGACCTGTTTTTTCATTGGTTCTGATAAGCTGTAGCTTCTATTGTTTCGAGAGATCGGGACATCGTTTGGATCATTTATGTATTGTTTCGTGAGCCAATAACAAACGGTGTCTGGACAGCTACAGGCCTTGCAAGAAAGTATATTGATAGAGATTACCTTGAGATTGACGCCTATATGGGACATTTACTCTCGTACTCTTTCTCATCCGTTGCTCTACGTGAAGCTAAACTAAAATCGGTATTGGGAGGACTGATTTTGGATGTTGTGCACACATAGCAAATATTTCTATATATATTTTATACTATGAGGGTGCTTGTTGGAACAGGGGCACTCATCACAAAACACAGCATCAATGATAAGGAGTGAGGGCTGTTTGATAGGAGCATGTATTGTGGTACATGGCTTGGTTTATGTCTACTGTAAGATGTACTAAGTAACATCCCAATTTTTCAGTTGAAAGAGAACTGGAAGCGTCGTTGCTCGCTGTCACTGGCTCGGCAGGAAGAGAAACGAAAACAAGAGGAAGAAGAAAAGCAGGAACATGAACGAAATGTGGCGAGAAGAACATCGATTGTGGCGCAACAACGGCGTAAAAGCCAAGGTATCAAATATTTATGTCAAGTAATACTGCTTTTATAGACATATAATGGAAATTAAGAGAGTTCGAGAAAATCGTCAGAGCGTCTCCAGCGAGAAACCGCCTAAGAGAACTTGAGCTGCGTCACGAGTGCTCTGCAAAATCCTAGTTTCCTTTTATCTGAGTTCACTTTCTGTTATGACCCATGGCGTGGCGGCTTTGCGCCGGCACCATGATCCAACTAACTTGGGTACCTTGAGATTGGTACCAGATATTTTTTCCCGTTCAACGAGATTCTTCGGCCGGAAACCGACCAAACGAGCGGCGAACTCGCACAGGTGTTATCGGGAGATCAACGAGGCTGCAGTTAGTAGGACATCTGCCCCGGGTTGTTTGAAAGCGCCTAACGCTAACCGAGGATTAAAATTTAACCGAAGTATCAATTTTTCCTGTATAACAATGTTTTCACTTCTTATATTTTGTGTGGATTTCTCAGGCTTAAAACTAAAGGACGAAGATGTATAAACAGAAAACCTCACCGAAAAGTTACAAAACTGAAAACAAAATTCTCACTAATCCTACATGGGTTAGCTTAATAGATCCTTGAACAATCCGGCCCTGTATAGTTAAATCCGGTTATGTAGCCTTACCCACCACCATATCTCTACCCAAAGCTTAGTGGTTATAGCATTCAACCAGTTGCTGTATATAAAGAATTCTGATATCTACGGGAAGCATGGGGCTGTATTCTTCTATAATCAGCTGATGCAACTGTGGAACGAACTTTTGGATACAATACTTGAACTGGTCGAGCGAATCAAAGTTTCTTTTTTGTCTGCCTTTCAGTGCAACATGACATGTGTTTGAAAAGGCGACGTAGCACGCTGGAAAAACAGCATCAACAAGCTGAGAATTTCCTGGAGAAAATGAGAGAGAAGAAGCTGCGAGACTTGGACAGGTGGAAACAGAAACACGCACGCATGCGTGAGAGACCCCTGCAGCAGGTTGGTGCGGTTTGGCAGGTTAAAGACAAACTTTCATTTTAATTTTTCCATTTCGCTGTAAGGCTTTCTTCCTTAACACGTTTGCAATCTGATATTAAACTAATCATTTTAGAAGGAAATTTGTCTGTTGGTATTTACAACAATTGATACATAGTTACGAAGGCCTTTTTCATTTAAAACTGTTGTTTCTTTTAGTTAATCAGCAGTAAGCAAATGTTTCGTTTTAGAGCAAGATTAGGTCATCAACGTAAAAGTGATCGCTAGTATGCGCTTCCAATCAAAGGATCTGTCTGCTGAATCATCGCTACGCTAAGTGCAAATTTGCGTGACTTCTCGCTTTTGTAATTTGTATTCTCGATGTCGCAGTGGTTATATGTTAGAGTTACGTCCGAGGACACAGTAATATAGATTTCTTGTAGAATGAAAGTTCTTTGTCCGAACGAATCAAAACGACAAAGTTGAAAACTTCATAAGCGATAATTTAAGTGTTGAAAAAAATAAAGGGGTATGCTGGATAAAAACGAAGGCTACGTTAACCTACACTGGGCTGATGCTATCCTGCTTATGCAACCGCCTCTTGTCACTTCAAGTCTCTTGAGCTTCGCCCCCCTCAGCGACTTTCCGTCATTTCTGGTGACAGAAACTCCCAAAATCAATTAAGCTGGAAGCGCTTATTTTATTCATGTGTTCTCCAGGGACGTAGAAGCTTGCAACAAAGAAAAGAAAGCGACGCGGACCGCACAAATAGACGCAGGTCTCGTTTGTCAAGCGTTTGGGATTTACAGTCTTCCTTGCGGAGTGAATTTGGAATCGAAGATAACGTAGTTTACAGGTAATACACTAAGCAGTATTATTGAGCTACGCAATACAATTAACACCCAGGTATTGCAAACATTTCGATATTTTGCCTAGAGATTTCGCCAGATCCTTTCCCTCTCTAACTTCCCCAGTCCCATCCGTTGTAGGTTGCCAGCTAAGCTAAATAGGCGTCAAGAAAGGTTGCTTTGATCTCAACTATTCCAACTAGCTAGTAACTGGAACGTCGGATCTTGTTTGTGCTGTGTGGAGCCGTCATGATCCGAATCTGATCAACCTCTGGCTTGGCAACCTGACTTCTGGTAATTGACTTCGCTTCTATTTTGAGTAATCGTGACCTGACTTCTTGTAAGACGGGTCGGCATGTATTGGACGTCAAGGGCCATTCAGACCCTTCCAAACAATTATGTCCCCCATCAGTATCAATAAATAACGAAGAGGGGAAGGGAAACCCTCAAAATGACGCATTAACATACATCGCTTACGTGCGCTTTTTCCAATAAACGCGTCTCACTGGTGTGACTATCTTGTTTGTTTGTTGTTTTTTTTCAGCGGTGTTGTTTTCGCAGGGAGGATGCCCAGAGATGATACTGCGCAAACTGTTCAGCTTGAATCGGTGAGCTGTTTTTGAAGCACTGATTCCAGAAGAGTAGACATATTGCCACTGAGATGATTAAGTTACAACATGAATGTCGTTACCAAAGTTTAGATTGCGGGCAATATGATTTTTCAACAAGCGCTCCAAGTTAGATGGTTTTGCTAACTAAGCGATCTTTTGTAACTAGGTTGCAGAGGAAGAAACGGAAGAATTAGACAGGTTTGAGAAACTGTGGTCAAGGTTGGAGACCGAGTTTGCCTTGCGAGAGAGAGTCCATTACGTCGTTTTCGACATAATATCAGACGCTGAAAAAGTTTTGGATCACCAAGAGAGGCAGGAAACCTACAGGAAAATTCCCGATTACGTCCAGGGAATTGTAAACGCAGCTCAGGCCATCTTGGCCAATGAACAGACAAGCGATGGCGACGTAAAAGCAAAGGTGCGGAAATACATACTTGAGGTGATTGATGGTGCATCTCTCGCTTTTGATGACTCTGGACTGTTGCTGTATTCAGACGCGGGAATAAGGCGTAAGGCTCGAGAGTTCGTGACTAACGCCATTGACAAGGCTAGAGAGTATGTTACCATTCGCAAGACTGCCAAAGAAGTTGTAGCGGCTGCTACTAACAGCGCTGCTCAAAAAGCCACTCAGGAAGCTTCTAAAGATCTTTCGGAATGTGCAGAAAACGTCCTAGCGGCTGCTATTATATCAGCAACGCGGCACAACAAAGACAATCGTGAAATGATTGCCGCGAAATCTCTCGCAGTTGATGCTGTGAATGCAGCGAAAGCATCGTTAGAACGGTTATACGGCGTAAAGTTTGAACTCGTCGCCGGTAAGCAAATGGAGTCTTATGCAATCCGATCGGCAAGCCTGGATAAGTGTGCGAAAGAAGTTGCAGCTACGGCTATTATTTCTGCTACAAGATCATTGGAAAGAGTCATCGGTAGGCATGGGTACGATGTGATAGCAGCGCGAATACTAGCGGCTGACGCAGTTGCAGCCGCAAAAGCTTCCCTCGAGAGGTTGTATGGCGTAAACGTTGAGAAGGTAGACGAAGATCAGGATCATCCCGAGGCAGTTTGTAAATGCCTGGTGAAGTCAGTAAAAGAACTCGCCAAAGCTGTTATCAGTCCTTCTGCGCGATTACCACAGGAATCCACTAGAAAGGATGATTTTGAAAGTTTGACAGCGCAGTGGCTTGCAAATGATGCCATACGAGCGGCACCGGAGTCTTTGGAGAACTTGTATGTAACAAAAGTTGAAAAGGATCGCAACGACGAAGCTGTGAGGGAAATTGCGGCCGCTGCAGTTATGTCAGCTGCACGTTCTTTGGAAAAAGACTCTGATCGTAATCTGGCAATAGCAGCACAGGGATTGGCTAGCAACGCATTGGATTCCGCAAAGGCATCTGTCGGTTGGATTTACAGGACAAAAGTTGCACCAGAAACCGAAATTGAAGGAAAGGCCGACCAAATTTTCCGAGGACTGGATGAAGTTGCAAAAGACATTGCAGAAGCTGCTGTAAATTCGGCAACACAATCCCTGGAGCATATCGTGGAGAAAAACGAATGGGATGTGACAGCAACAACCCGCAAGCTAGCGAACGATGTAATTAACTCTGCAAAGGCATCATTGGAGAGGTTGTACGGAATCATGAGTGAACCAGAAGAGGGACCAACATTGACATCACCAGAAACATCGGAGAGCTCCTTGGAAGATCCATTATCTTCTTCAAACGAATCGTTGGAAAGTGTTAATGGACACGAACACGACTTGTGGATAGCTGCACAAAGTCTTGCTAAGGATGCTCTGAAATCAGCATCAACATCATTGGAACGCCTGTACAGTATGGCAAATCAGATGGAAGATAACATCAAGCACACTGCCTTGGACATTTCTAAAACCCTGATGGACTCTTCTGGAAACCTTCGGCAAAAACTTGAGAAGGAAGGACTTGTAGTTGCAGCTCGGGATCTTGCATGCAATGCAATTGCGTCGGCCGCCAAAGCCTTTCCAAAACTGCATGAGGACGAGATGTCGTTACAGGACATTGCTGGTACTGATGCAAGCCTGCTGAATGCTGCAGAGAAAGTGTCTACAGTGTCTGTTCGAGCTTCTTTAGGGGAGCTCTTTGATCGTGGTTTCATTGGCGGTCTGGAGTTGGACGAGGCCACAAACTATTTGGCGACCCATGCAATGATATCTGCTGAAAACCTGATTGACACATTACAAGGAGACACCGGGACGCTGGATCTAGATTTGGAGATTTACAAGGCCGCAACTGAGCTGTCATCGAGTGTGGGTGTATCGGCCGACGGGGTAATGGCTGGTTCGGCCGATGAACACCATCAGACTCGATCAACGGACCGTGACCTTAATCCCGGCACCTTGTATTGGAAGGTTACTACTTATATTGAAGACCTCATCAACGGTGCATTGAGACATCTTGGGGCAGAGGGGTACTACGTCGAGGTCATTGACGGTCGAGACCAATATGAAGTCCTTACGCATGATCAGGCTCGCTCAGCCGATCTGGAATACAGCACAAATGTTAACGATAGTCGCCAGCGAGAAATCCTAGTATTAAGAGCTTCAAGAATCGTCAGCAATGTAGTGGAAAACGCCATGGACATTGTAAAGACACGGATGGCTAGTGAGGCGTGTTTTGTTGATCAATCCATTGCTGGTGGCAGTCCACGTAATGCCCGATTCACTCGCCGAAGAAGCCGTTCCGTGCACTTCAGCAACAAGACAATTTTCCGTCCTCGCCGGGACAGCTATGTTCCACGTGAAACAGACTTCTTGAGTACAGCGAATAGGCCTCCAACTCCACGTTTTCGAAAGGGTCGTGCTGACTCTGTTGCCACACAAGAAAACCAAGAACTCGAGAAAGAATTGGAGATTCCATCGGCAACCGACTTAATCATTGCTAATACCTCTGAAAGTGGTCTTGTTCGACGTCGTTCATCCGACCCTGGGCCAGAATGTCACTCCGAAGATGTCACATCTTGCCAACCAGAGCGCTCGGCATCCGATTCAAACATCGACATCAACGAACAAGGGACCTCTTTAAACAAAAAAGTGTCTGTGTATGATATCATTAAGAGACGAGAAGAGATAGCCAGCTGCGAGATCTCCCCTTGCGATTCGTATGTTGTCCTTCCACAGTTAAACCCATCAGAGCGTTTCCTCATCGCAGCCCGAGTCGAGTCGTATGAGGTTTTGTGGAAACAGAAGAGGGCAACTCCGTCGGTGACAAGTCTTCCATCCTTGTCCCCTAAAGGCTCATTCGTCGCCAGCGAAAGTGTTGAAGAAGATTACCCCCGTAAAGAATCAAAGAATCTCCTAGTGCAGTCATCATCTCGTTTGCCAGAAATAAGTAGCTCTGCTTCCAAAATCTATGGCAGCTCGTTAAGTGTAAGCTCACTAAAAGGCACATCAATACATCCAAAACGGACCTCATCACCGCAGCTCAAGAAATCGCCTAAGGCGCCTCCTAAGACTTCAAAGGAGTCCGGCAAACTGTCTGCGAAGCCATCCACAGAAAAAACCTTGCAGCCCCCCCGTCCCTCAGTGGGTAAAGTAAGAACGACTTCTAATACCTCACTGGGTAAAAAGGAAGGCCGTTCCCGACATACTTCTTTGGATAACGTTACGGCGGTTGCTCCGAAAGCTTCAATGTCTTTACATCGTGCTTCAAACACAAAGGTGATTCTCTCTCCAGGTGGCTCACTGACGAAAGCAAATTTGTCTACGCGTAAGTCTACAGATAGAGCAACACTGCCCAAGGCCACACCATCTTCAAACCAATCGTCACATCAAAGTTCTAAACTGGTCGCAGGTGTTTCTACAGAGAAAAAGGTACCCTCGTCGCGCGCGTCTTTAGAAAAAGGGAAATCGTCTCCGAGAGTGTCGTTGGAGAAGGTGGCGCTGACTCCATGTGAATCGACAGAGAAGGCAGCTCTATCTCCTCCAATTTCAAGCCCTATAATTACATCTTCACCCCGTACCTCGAGCGAAAGGGCAGTTGTCTCCTCAAAGAAATCGAAGGAGGTCTTACTGTCTCCACGTGTATCTGCTGTGAACGCGACATTGCCTCCCCGTGGTTCCAAAAGAATTATCACGCAGTCTCCACGCGCATCTACCGAGAACGCGGTGTTGTCTCCACGTGTTTCCAAAGGAAAGATCAACCAGTCCCCACGCGGGTCTGTCAAGAGCACAGCTTCGGCTTCAAGTATTTCTAAAAGAAACATCACGCAGTCTCCAAGTGCGACTACTGGGAACACCACATTTTCTCCAAGTGGTTCGAAGCAAAAAATCACTCCGTCTCCACGTGCATCTACCGAGAACATTGCTTTGTCTCCACGCGTTTCCAAAGAAATATCTTCGCGGTCTCCACGCACGTCCAACGAGAACGCAGCATTATCCCATCGTGCTTCTGAAGAGAAAGTCGTGCAGTCTCCACGTGCGTCCACCGAGCACACCGTAATGTCTCCGCGTGTTTCCAAGGGAAAAGTTACTCAATCTCCCCGTAATTCTGCGGAAAACGTAGCATTATCCTCACGAGCTTCCGTGGGAAAAGCTGCACAATCTTTAGGTGTAGTCGGAGGAACAGAACTTTCTTCCCATGCGTCCAAAGAAAATTCTCTGGCGTCTTCTCCAGTTTCTTCAGAAAAGACAGCAGCATCTTCTACATCAACAGAATTTGTTCAATCAATAGTGAGTGTTCTGAATGACGACGGTGTGACACCTCCCAGTGCATTAGACGAACAAACCGCGACTGCACAGCATACATCACAGGACAAAGTCATTCCGTCCGTTACCAAACCTGATGACGTAGTTTCCACTTTGCCCAAAACACCCAACATTGTGCTCGGAACGCCTCCAAATCAATCTGCAAACTATCTAGGTTCTCAGGATGCGATGAAAACGGAACCAACTGAGATATCTAAAACGCTTTTGAAAGGACCATCGCATTCTGGTGCAATGCTGTTACAAGATTCAACTTCTTCAGCTCAAAAGCTTGAGAAGGTAGTTGAAAGTGATGGGAGCAAACTATCTGTGAAGGATACAGCACTAATACCAGATGTTTCCCAGCAACAAGAGAGTGACCGCCCTGATGGGAACAAAGATGAAACGGGTGGAGAATCTATGGAAGCGAAACACATGGAGGTTGACAATAGCCTAAAGGGAGCTGATTATAGCCTAGAGCGTCTTATCCAGGACAAAAGATTGACTCCTGAAGGAGCCGAAGCTGATACACGCCCGGCATCTACCGCTGACATTGCAGCCTCAAGAAAGTACATTGATTCAACAGGGCCACAAAGAACCTTCCCTGCTCAACTAGACACTAATAAGAGCGTGAAATCTTCGCTGGTGGAAGCGCCTCCTTCCATGGCAGAGTTGCCAAGATCTTCTCGTGAAAAGGTAGCATTGAAGGGAAGTGGTGTCGACGAAGAAATCTTCCCTTCCAGGAAAAACCCTGAAGGTGAAGACCAAAGCGAGTTGGAGAGTGTTACGTCTGATGATGGGATCCTTTGCGGGAAGAAAGGGGGAGAAAACAGGGGCACCTCAACGGATGGCAAGCGGTTTCAGGGTCCTAGTACAATCAAGAAAGAAGCAAACGATTTTGAAGGCTACCCCACTTATAGAAAAGTGAGCGTTTCACGATCCATCCACGATACAGTTGATGATATCGTACAAAGAATGTTAGATTCAGCTGACGAGCCTAATTTAGAGCCAGAGAATTCCCGTCCTTCGGGTTCGGACCCGCTTCAAGGGATGAGGCGGGACAGCGAGATGAACTTTGAGGCGCCGAGGAGGTTTGGAAGAGAGAGAAAGGTTTCTAGGACAGTGATAGAAACTGTGGACTTCATGGTTCAAACTGTTTCATCTTCTGATGAAGGGAGGCCACGCCAGAGTTCTGGAAGACAGTTCAACACAGGTTAGTAGCTCTTAATTGAATCTTAAAACGTAATCCACGATGCAAAACCAGTCGAAGACGTATGTACCAGTGACCGGGTGGAATCCGGTTGAACATTTTCTTAGCTCGACGTTCTAGAAAACCTGACCTCTCCTAATAACTTCATTGACACCTTTTGAGTGTTTGTCCCATAGCGATTCGTTCCTGTAAAGTTTTCTTTCTCGGCGCACTTTTGCTTTGATGAAATACTACTTGATGACTGACAACCATCAAATAAGTCAGTTGTCGTGCATTTGAAAACTTTCAGTGATCTTTGACAGTGTTAATCAACAAGGGGCTGGGGGAGGGAATACAGCCGAGCTCTGTTTATAACGACACCATCTAAGAGAAATTGTCCGTGCTAAGTTTGTGTCTGGAAGTTTGAACCATTTGGAGATCCAAGGTACGAAATTAAACACACAGAAGTGAACTACAAATACTTTCCGCTCGATTAATAGCTCCATCTCTAAAGGGCCTAAAGATGCTAACCGGAATTGTATTTTAATCATCGATTTTGTTTTTTTCACTTTCACAGGCATTCCAAGGACGGCGTCCTCCATAGAAAGACTCCCTAGGGGTACCACCACCTCAGCCCAAGACATCTCCTGTGTCTACGGAATCAACCCATCACCTCCTGTGGGACCCCCGCCGAAGCTTTCTTCTCCCAAAAGGTCCCGTTTAAGGGCCACACCTTCCCAAGACGCTGTTGGGCTGCGAGCTACGCAGTCAGATTCAAGCATACTCAGTTCATCCAGTGATAAAGCCGCTGACCTCAGACCTAAGTTGTCTGCAGCATGGCTTGAAGACGTCACCGCTGCAGGTGGAGACGCGTCTGTTAGGTCCCAATCTCCAAAGAGACCTTCCTCGAGCCCAACTTCCTCGCAACTTAGACGCTCCTCGGTGAGGCTTTCGGTGAAGAATTCCTTGGATGGAGTTTGCCTTGAAACAGACGGTTCCCTGGGGAAAATGAATTAAATTTCTAAACAAGAATGTTTTAATTAAAATAACAATTACTATTTTGCGGGAGATCTTCTGGATTGAATGAATTGATACACTATCCATGTAAAAGAAACTTGATCGTCAAGTTACATTGGTTCATTTTTTGTTTTCAAAAATATTTTTTCTGACTTTTACTTCGTTCAATAATTAATGATTTCTTTTTTATTTTACTGTGCAGAATTTTTTCGCCCATTTGTCTTGATTTTCATTAGTTTGTTCAAAATATCATTTTCTTCGTAGTCTTAAACGGACATGCCCTAGCAATAAACAATCTGTAACAACTATTTGCAGTTAAATAAAATTTTTGTTCTTTGATCACTTTTCTTTTGCTTTTGTATTTGTACTTACAAAGATCTATCTGGCAGATTTTAATTTTATTTTACGTGAATGTTTAATTCTTGAAATTTTGAGGTGGTATCATAAAGGTAGAATTTGAGGAAAACGCCATTGACGTCATGGCAGTCATATTGGTGTCCCCAAACAATGAAACAGCGGCCATGTTGGTCTCCCAAACCAATCCTGCGGGAGTTAAAATCTTTTCTTATGTAAAGACTTTATTTTGTGCCGATAAATTTGCATGGCTGTTGGCCACGTGAGTGAAACGCTCTATCGAGGCCAGAGGGGAGTCACGGGAAGAAATAAAGGATCTGAATACCGGTAAAACCAGAGTGAACTCTTGGTGAACCCTACTCTACCCTACCCTAGAGAGGACATTATTCTTTAGGGGGCTTCGGGGAGAGGGAGGGGAAGCCGTCTCTCGCTCTGAGTGACCTTGGGCAGTTTTGAAATCGTTCAACCAAGGATGCGATTCAGTCTCGACATTCGTGTGTGGAAAAAAGAAGACAACATTTTCACTTGAAACAAAACGGTCAAAGCTTTCCCTCAGCACTCTGTCCTGGTTGTCTGTATCCCCCGTCAATGGTAAAGAACCACGCGCGAAAATGTTTAGAGATTAACTGAAATTTTAGCCTGCCGTTCCGGTTCACCTTGAACAACGGGCGAAAATGAGGCTACTGAAAATACGATATTTAACAGCATGGCAAAATATTTATCAGCATGCACGGCAGAAGTCAACATTCCTTTACGTTAACTTTAGGCCCGCCGTCGTAAGCGATATCGCATCGGTGACAGAAGACGGAACTTATAACCCAGACAATATTCAAACATTTCTCGACAACGAAGCCTCTCATTGGTTAGCATCTGAAGTGTCATTTTCACCAGCCGATGACGGTGAAAATTAAACGGCTTTGTTACGTCGAAGGTTTGCATATAATTTTCGGTTGATTTGCATATTCGGACTAGTTTTCGACGGCGGCACTCGTTTTCATTACTTTCTACGACTGTTTCCTGCGAGGGTTGGGGACATTCGCATAAAATTTTGCTGTTGTGGAAATCACGATCTCGTGGGAAATTTTCGCGCCAAAGTGGCATCCACTTCGACTCGTGGTCATTGCGTGATTTGTGTGACAAGCACGGAGTATCGAAGCCAATGTGAAGGAAATCACGCCATTGTAATACAAACAAGCTTCCAGATCCCACTAGGTGAGTTATCATGGCGTTTTTCTTGTCTTTGTAGAATGTTGGTGTCGCTAAGCTATTGATTAACGGCTTTTACAACCTGTATTGTAGAAATACGAATTCATACACGTGAACAGAATATCAGAAGATTTCGTATTTCGTTCGCCTAGTCGTTTTGGTAGCTGTGTTTTGACGGTGAAAATTTCTGTTTTTTGATAAACAACTTGGGTTCTGTTTCTTCTGATCGAAGGACTTCAGAACGCAAACATTTCAAGTAACTCATAGCTAAACAAGTAAATCCCTTACTTTGAATTGGTGTTTGCTTTGATATTACGAAAAATATTCCTTGCATGTTTCGTATGCAAAACAATCGGTTTCATTCTGACAAGATAAACCAAGCTAATGATTTGAATGAGTTTCCTCAAAAGTTTCACGAGGCATTTCACTCTTGAATTCTACGAAATCTTTTCCCACTGTTTTCAAAAGCCGATCACACATGTCTGTTCGAGGCACGTTAATGATGTCGGAAAAAAATTTTCAGATCGAAGATCTAAATTTCCTGCCTGCTTGGTTGGGATTCGGACATTCGCGTCATATTTTTGTTTACTGATATTGGCTCTAGTTGGTTTGAAGGTTTTCTTTCAGACTATGCTTTCCTTAGATTTGTTGGAAATATTTCTCTTTGTATTGGTATTATATATGCAAATGTTCGTCTCTCTTGAGTTTCAGAGATACCGCAAAACCAATATAAGGGCAACAAACGATGTCAATCGTGAATTCTCGTAATAGATTTGTTCGTCAAGCTGTCCGGTCTAAATAAACCCAGGGGGTGATTTTTAAGCCACGTTCCGTTGCCATTGCTCAAAGGCTATCAGACAGCAATTATTTACTCTTATAGCTACAATACTTCAAACGTCCCCCCCCCCGCCCCAGGTAATCAAGTACTAATTGCGACAGAACTCGCAAATTGCGAAGAATTTAAAACGACTTGGGTTAGATAAATCATTTTCCGGCCGAGAAAACGCAAACAGAAAGAAATCATAAAGCGAAACCGTTTGCGTTACTGCCTCACCCAAACAAAACATTTGACCCTTCAACATTCCTGCCCCAATTAGGCTGGTGTCGAGATTAAACGTGGTGATATGACCATAACGCGAATTCTTTTGTTGCAAAACGAAAAGCTATATTACTTTAAATTAATTTGTTAGATCTCTCAATTGTTTGATTGGTTCATCGTTAATTTTTTGTTAACATATGAGTTTAGTGCGTTCTTAGTTTTCATTGGAAAAGTAAAGTCGTGATTTCCTGTGGGACAAATTTTGCTCACACAAACAGCAATAAATAATCTTACACTAAACAACCATAGGCACAGCAAACGCCACGTTTAAAATCTTTCGTCGTTTATGATTGCATGTTGTATACATGCTATCGAACGAGAAGTTTCTATGAAACTAAAAGCGGAACCATAGAACCGAACAAAGATTATTTTGTGTTCAAATCCCTCCCCATTGTGACCTTTGTTACCAAAACACTTTTGTTGTTCCATCTTTGGGCTCCACCTTGATAGTCCTGATTGCGTATATAACATCGGAGGTACTTTTAAAGCTTTTTAATGTCAGGGAATCTTTTTAAACCGTGAAACAAGGAGAAAGTTTTCCAGAGAAATCGAAACAGCCAAACCGTCAAACAAAAAACCAACGCTAGAAATTTAGTCGGAAAAATATGGGTTTTAGATTGGTTAAATCGTCGTTCGTTTTTCAATGTTACGTCTACGAGAATAATCAGCTTTAGATGAAAGATTCTTACATGTAATGAAACAGAGCTCATCATTCATTTCGCGGAAGAAGAAAAATTCTTTGCTTTTGTTCTGAACGATTCTTTCTTCCTGTACGTGGTCGACGCGGGAAATATCGTCATGGCAACTGATGATTTGACTGACAAGTTTGAAAACCGGTAAACCCGTGGGAGGGTCAGAAGGACAAGTGTTTGTCACCGCGTCAGAAAAATATCTCGTACGGAACGGAATCGTTTGAGTTTTTCGGCACTTTAATCTGACTTTTTGGTTGCCCTTTTGAACATAACATCGTTCAAAGAAGCAACCTAAAAGCGCTGGCTTTGGTTTGCTCGTAAAAGTGCGCCATTTTATCAACGTGAACTAGTTTCGACGATGGCGTTTCGCGGACGCGACTACAACGAAGACTCCGCTGCAAGCCTTCTTCGTTCAGTACGACAACAGGTAAGCTATATTTTCTGCCTTTAAATTGAGTTTAATGTGATTGAAATCATCAACATCCTTTTTAGTTGATTATGATGTTTGGATCTGTGGATGCCGTCGTTATTTCGTGGACTTTGAGGTCGAATTAGTACAGTACTTGGGTTTGGTTAACTCCAAGCCCGTGAACCTCATTTCCCGTTCTCGAACTGAACGCGAGCTTAATTAGCGATAGAGCTTGTAAACATACTCCACTTTTTTTTTGTCTTCTTTGACAGGAAGCCCACTTTGAGCTGCTTTCTCGAGAACTGGAGCAAGAGCGTCGAAACGTTGCACACCAGTTAGAAAAGGTATGGAGCATTTGTTTTGATTTCTTGACGGAGTTCACGCAGGGAATTGATCTGATGGGATATGCCCTCGGTCGTTGAACTATTTCGACTTTGAAGAACGACAAATGCAGTGGCGACAAAATTTTAATGGGATTTAACGTCACTTGTTGTTATATTGCAGTGCAAATATGGCTCGGAGACGGCAAGTGTGAGCTCCATGGGAAGGTAATATATTGCACGTTGCATGTAGCGCTGTTTGTAATTTGAATTTTGTGGAGACCTTTCTCAGCTCATCTTGAAGCTTTACCCTTCGAATCATAGTGGTGCGTAGAAAAATCGGGATCTGTAATATGCAGCCTGGTTAATCATAAGATGCGATGGCAAATTGCTTGAAATTTATGGAAAACACACCATTACGGTATTAGATGGTCGAAAACCGATTTCAATAATTTGCTTTCGCTCAAAGCGGCGGTGGCAAAAGGTGACAATCGTTTTAAAAGAACGTTCAATCGGTGTTTGATTAAATTATTGTTCATAGTAGAGAATGTCATGGAATAGGACAGGATACTTTTGGATCTTGGTTAGATACACTAAACTAAATCAAAACTATCCACGAGAACTTTGCATGTTAAAAGATTGACGTACATTGCCTTCCTCAACCGAACATCGTAAACCTCTATAGATAACTTTCTTATTTAAAAAAAGAGCTGTCCGATTTGAGTTTATCAATCAAAGTTTGTGGTATTTCTCTTTCCTGTAAAGTATTTTTGCTCGTATCACTACTATCACATGTGATCTGTTGTAATTTCGTTCCATTCAACTCTCAATACAAGCTTCAGCTCGCGCGTGGGGAATTAGAACTGTAGTGATCTATTTCAACTTTAGTGTGAAAAACTTAAGCTTAATCTTGGCTCATTAAGCTAAGCTCTTGATATGTAAGAAATTTTATTTTGGAAAAGTCTCTTTTTTTAATTTATACCTGCTCAATTCGATGTTTCTACAGAAAAGCACGATGTTTTCATTGCTTTCCAAACGATGTGTTTATGGGGCTGGTTACAATTTTCCTTGTTGTTGTTGTTCTAGTAAAATTGTTCCAAGTGCCAAGTCCCTGATGAACTAACGGAAATAGAACAGCATTTTCCCGTGGAACTATTGTTTTAGCTGCAATCTATTTGTAACCCGGCCAAATTTATCTCTTTTCCTGTCTCTGGTCTAAAACGGTAATGTATCTTTTTGCGGTCTTACACATGGAATGTTCTGAAGTGTGAAATATTTTAACTGAGGTGTCAAATTGTTGACAGTTTTAATAGATTAAACTTTCCCAGATGGTTTCTAGCCTAAGTTCTTAACTCACTGGAGTGATCCACTGATTTTATTCAGGGCTAGGATAAAAAAAAATTGATGAAATTTGTCCAAAATTATTTTCTTCTTGATTAAAGTCATTGATAGGAACAAATTTAATTATCACTGCACCAGCTTAATTAACCTCTATTTCATATTGAAAGGTTAAGAAACAATGATCAGAGTTATTAATCCTTCTTTGTAAATTTTAGATATAAAGACTGCACATTGAAAAGTTATTTCAGGCTGCAAATTCAGTTAAGGGACAAAAAGAAAAATAATATATTCAGCTGTTAATTTTGATTGGCATCAGAATTTTCTGCTATTTATTAAAAGTGGTAGAAATATAGGCAAGCAATAATATTTTGAACTAAATATTTCCCAAATCTGTGATGATCCATCAAAAATTTCTTTTTGATTTAAATAGTGTGTGCATTGCTATACTTATTATTTAAAAGTTTGATCACAAACCCTTCATTCTGATTGGTTATCTAGTTGTTTTTGCATGAGGCTATTTAAACATGGTCGAACCTTATCATTGTATTAATTTTGCTTTTGTTTTATAAAAGATGTATAAAATGGCATCTTCATGTTGACATAACCTAATGCATGCACTCCAGAACATTTTGGAAGAATTTGAAGTTGCTTAATGTATGCACCCTTACCTAAGGCCTTGGTTTACCTAAACTTTGAAAATTTCTCCCAAACCCTCTTTCACATTTTTATTAGACACACCATTTTCTCTGAAAATATAAATCCTATCCAGTGACAATCCCACATACGTTTGTATCACATATACATTTACTGTAATGGCAGTTTGTATGTACATTGTAGAATGATGTAGAACCTTGTCAATCTCTTGTATCATAAGGTTATGTTGCTACACAATTGAATAGATGTCGATGCTTTTATAATGAAAGTGGCTACAGTCTCCAAAACAACATGAAGTTGCGCATCTGGTTTTGTCATTTATTTCACTGAAGGCAGAAAAAAATAGAGTTTGCTTTTGCAATATGACTGAGTTGAGGCACAAGCACTTTGAAAATTTTTTTTACAATCCAGAACTCTGTATTATAATACGCGTATTTCTGGTTCATATTATTCTGCGGCAGTGTGAAGAAATTTATTGGCTTTGAAATAGAGTATGAGCAGGACTTTCAGATTTCAATCTAGTTAGTATACATTTACCATCACCCAGTTGTTTGAAGCTCAATTGAAAACAGGAAGCCAGTCCAGCATTAATGCATAAATATTCATAATTTCAACTTCTGTGACTGAATTTAGCAGCTTAATTAGGCTTAATTTGAAATTAAACAGAGTTTTTGCTACAGCAGTCTTTACTGTGACTGTCAAGTCAAAGAAAAATGTGTGTCCCTTGTGATCCTTACCACGTAAGAAGCCATGTTCATCTGTTTTAATTAACACTCTTGAGAGGCAAATGAGGTATTTTGTTTCACAGGGTGAAGAAAGCCGCAGAGATAAGTGAAGGGATTTACTCTATAATCAATGTGGTGTGTGATCAGTTACACAGAGGATCCAGTAACCTTACGTTTATTCTTTGGCATAGCAGTGTTTTATTTCACAGACCCAGTATCTTTTCATGATTCTTTTTATAAGAAAAAATCAGTTCCAAATCAAATTGTAGGGTTGGGGTGCCTTCAGGATTGTCTCCGGAACAAATTGTTTGATAAAATCTAATTGTTCTGAAGGAAAATGATAGAAAACCTATCAAACAGCTCTAATTAGTGTAAGTTTTGAGCCAATGACCTTGGTCTCTGATTTAAAAACATCTGTTCTGTTTAGGATACAAATTATGACACTGTTGTACAATCATCTTGCATGTGATACAGGGGAACTGGCTTGGGTCAAGCGTTAACTAAGAAATTCACATATATCTTGACAGTAAATATCACTTGGAACTTGCATGTTCTGGGGCTAAAATTACGTTGCACTTTTCTTCAGTTATAAGCTTTAAAAAGTATATTGATCAGTCTCTGAGTGAATTTTAAAGCTTACCAATTTGGTGGTCACCTAAATACAAATGAAAATACATCTATATTTTGCTCTTTGTAAACTATAGCTCAAACATCAGACTGATAGGACTGGAGGCCTTTTGTACTGTAGAGTTCTACATCCTGGGCATTTATCACAGAATTGAATATTTAGAGAAGTTTCAGTTTTTGTTTTACTTGGGGAGCAACTTCCTTTGTGAGAAAAAAAAAGTCCATTTTTATGGTTTAAGACCAGACCTAAAGTATTATATCAGTGACTGATAAAAGCAAACTGCTTGAAGGGGTTCAAAAAATTCAAGAGAAATTCTCTTATTATATTAAATTCAATGAATATATACACATGTATGCTTTCATTAACAAATAAAGAAGCCTAAGTCATGTATTACAGTGATAAAACACGACGGGCATTTGAGAACATAAGGGAAATGTAGAAAACATGAGTTGCAGGTGAGTGTTTTCTCCATTTCTCGAGAGTTCTCAAATGTCCGGAGTGTTTTATTACAGTGTAATACACGGCTTAGGCTTCTTCATTTGCTTTATGATTGAGAAGTAAATATAATTATGTGGCGAAAAACAATAAAACATGGGTTTTTGACCAATCAGAGTGTGCGCAGGGTCCTGTCTATAAGAATTATTATAATTACCAATAAACAATATTTATTTTAAGGAAGTTTAGATGATTATAATTTTGATGTTACTTGTAGCATTTTAATATTGCTCTTATTTGTGTTCAGTCACCAATGTCTTCAAAATGACTTGCATTACTCTATGCCAGTTGACAACATCAGTAACAGACTGATTGTACGTTTTTTGCATTGACAGCTCTACAGACGATTCCTTTGTGTGGCGCGGAAATGAAGGTCCAGGAAGTATTGGCGATGAGCAGGATCTCTCAGACAACGAGAGCCAGCTTAGTGGATCAGCTCTAGTTGATTCATGCTTGTGAGTTGGAGTCTGTAGCAAAATTTAATGCATTTGTCAAAATGTGAATATTGACTTCGCGGTATATAAGAATTAAATAATCAAGAATACTGGACAGGTGTATTTTAATGCAGAACCCCTGAAGCTTAATTTTTCCACATGTCTATTCTTGGCAATCTCCTTTTGTAAAATGGACCCTGTTGCATTTTTGTGGCCTTGATTGACGTGTTTTGAAAGCAGGACACCTAATGGCACATTACACAACATTACAGAACACCACTGACAATCCTTAGCCAAATTGAAATTGTTTGGCAATGATTGCATGCAGATGTTGTTGCTTGCATAAAGTGTTTTGTGTTGAGTTGCCATCAGATAATAGCAGATCAGGAAAGAAAACAAAAGATAAAGTAACAGGTAAAAAAGGCAAGCATTCAATACATGTAAACAAGAGTCTTGATGAAAGAAAAAAAAAATACACATCCTGGCTATTACACGGCCATGTATATTGGGAGAGTTGTGTATGTGCTGTATTTGCAAATTGGATAAGTATACCTGGTGATTATTCAGTGATAAACAATTTTGTACCTTCAGGCGGTTTGCCTGGCAGCTGCATGCAAATAACGTACTGTGTGTACAAAGCAATTACTAGAATTTGCTTGTTTGGAATTTGAAATTTCATAACTTTGGAGTTTGAGTCTTTTGTATATTTATGGAAATGGTTGCCATTGTTGACATGTAGTATGGCATGCGTTATTTTGGTGTCCACTTTGTATCTGTTAATTTTGTTCATTTCTCTTAAAAATTGATACGAAACCACATAATATTATGTGACACTAATTTTACAACCTGCTTGGTGTGTTATTTAGGTTACTTAATTCCTTTTTGCCTGGAAAATATTTTTTGGTGTTAATCACAAGTGAGTTGAGGTACAATTTTAGCATCTGATGATGTTCCTTTGCTGCCTGGGAGACTGACGTGGGAGCATTTAACTTTAAACTACAGATATCTGATTGTAATATGGTGGAATGTGTGTACAAGTTTTGTGTTTCTACGATTTTGTACTCCTCATAACAGATGGATAGCTATTTAATATGTTGAGATTCATTGGTGATATGGAAAATCTAAATTAAGTTGAATAAACTCTACCTTTAGTGGTTATAGAATTGGTAGAAAATGTAATATACATGTACCTGTAATAAGATATACAGTTCATGTATAATATAGTAAAATAGATAACATAATAAGTTAAATATATAAATAATGGTAATAGGACTGAGTGGAGTCTAATTCAGTCTGTAATCGTATGAGTGATAACAAAATTGGACTCCTGCTGCGCAGTCGTCCTATTTTTTTTGTCATGAGTATGATTACAGACTGAATTGGACGACATGAAGTCTTATTACCAATTAATCATAAAAATTACAATTTCTGAGAAAAGAAGAATAGGCAAGTTATGAAAGAAAGGGAAAATTTGCATTAAAAGACTGACAAAGAAGGTGTAAATTGTTTAAATGTGACCAAGGTTGTGATTGGTTGAGTTAAATTACAACTTTGAATGTGATTGGCTGAATTAAACTACATGTACAACTTTGAATGTGATTGGCTTATTGAACTGTCTGATAACAAACTGTCCGATAACAACTTGGCAAGTGAATTAGTCCAAAGAATTGGAGTTTTGTAAACCAATCAAAATCAAGGAAGTTGTAATTTTTATGATTAAATGTAATAAAATACAATGATACTATGCACTAGGTAATTTGTAAAAATATCTGAAGCATTTTCATACTTATAAGGTTAATAAGTAAAAAATAGTACTGCTAGTAATAACTATGTTATTTTTTAACCAATATGTGGATATCTCAAAAATATTTTTAATTCGTGTTTTTATCAAATGGATCTCTGTTTTCTCATACTGTACATATTTTGCATGTACATGTATGTGTAGACATGCCCTTGATTACCTTAATTTATCTCCATTATATGATTATCACCTGAGGTTTGGGAAAACTAGAAATGTTCATTCATGTGTGGAAACAAATTGCAAACAGAATCTGATACATCTAATAAATTATAGATTGGCCTCATTTGAATAACAAAAACAAAGGATTTTGCACTCAGTATAATGTGAATTCTTATCATGATTTTGGATGTACAACAAAAATTTACAAACTAAGGTAAATGTTACTTTGAGATTGTTTATTATAATTGTTTTGAAGTTCCATTTGAAACCCAGTGGAGAGCACATGACATTAAATATTTCAGTCTAAAGAAATTAAGGATTTATCACACTGAGAAGTAAAACGCAGTGATGTCGTTCTTGTTACTTAACAACTTATCTATATGGAACTGACCGAGGAAATAAATTGGATTTTAAGGGAATTGAAAATA
>Ga0126338_10000367_pt1:2500-23415 | contig 23415 bp, 25 predicted proteins | sample OrbCmetagenome_2_FD_92529 | JGI IMG/M metagenome (GOLD analysis project Ga0126338, IMG submission 92529) | Coral microbial communities from Petempiche,Puerto Morelos, Mexico - Orbicella C C metagenome | ecosystem: Host-associated > Invertebrates > Cnidaria > Coral | place... | reverse complement strand
CCCTTTCCAGGGATGCCCAAAATGTTATCCTGACCGACAGGAGGTTATAACAAACGGTAAAACAGCCGAACAACTGTACCAAGCCACCGTGAACCGCACCGCATTTCTGCGAAAGAGCGGCTACAAAGTAATCGAAGCGTGGGCTTGTGAAGTTGGGTTTCTTAAGGGGGAACTCCCGAGGAAGCAAACGAAAACTTACCCGCACGGGATCTTGTATGATTTGGAGGTGTATGGCGACAAAACTATCAGAAAGAGCCGACAGGCGCGTTAACGATAGAAAACGCGCACGTGCCGATCTCCGTGAGCGTTGGGGACACTCTTGAAAGAGAGCCCACCCAAATATGCGAAAGAAACCCCGTGGAGCTGGTCCGCAAGTTCCTAAAAGAGCTGGAGAGACGCGAGAAAAACATCCAGGACAAGGTGCGAGCAGAGTTTGTGCCAGAAGACATGCACCTGCTGACAAAAGATCAGCAGCAAAAAATCAATGAATGGTGCAACCAGGTCCCTGTCGTGGGGTTCAACTCAGGATCGTACGACCTGAATCTGATCAAAAACCACTTCGCCAGCACGCTTGCCGAAGTATCAAAAAAAGTCAAAGTGGCCAAGAAGGGGAACAAAACCATGTACCTGCTCACCTGGGGGGCCCGTTTCCTCGATATCATCAACTACCTTGGCCCGGGGACGAGGTATGACAAATGGGTGAAAGCCTACGGATGCAGGGCAGTGAAATCCTGGTTCCCCTACGAATGGTTTGACACCCCCGAAAAGTTTGATTAGCCGGGGCTCCCAAAATACGAGGACTGGTATTTGAAGCTGAAGGGTGAATACGTTCTCACGCGGGAAGAGTGGGAGGGGTGCCAGCAGCTGTTCAAAGAAAAGGGGATGCGCACCTTCCCAGACTGGCTGCATTACTACAACAATCTCGATGTGGCGCCCGGCCTTGAGGTTCTGGAAAAGATGAGAAGCTTCTACATCGAGAAGGGAATTAACATTCTGAAAGACGCTGTGAGCATCCCAGGCGTGAGTTTGCACTACTTGCTCTGGGGGGCAGTTGAGCGGGGTGCAGATCTTTAAAGCCCGAGCAAAGAAGCATATGAGATGCTGAAAGAAGCTGCTGTCGGGGGGCCGAGCCTGGTTTTCACAAGGTACCACGAAGCTGGCATCACAGCGATAAGGTCTCATCTATTTGCAGAACCGCGTCTTTGCAAAAAAATTGTTGGTTATGACATCTCCGCTCTCTATCTTTTGACCATGCTAAGAGAAATGCCTTGCGGGAAGGAAAGGGTCGTGCACTACGACGACGAGTTCCAAGCGGAGGCGGCTCCTGTACTAACGCAAAGGCTAAAAGAAGGAAGCTGGTTTGGATTCGCCAAAGTCGACATAGAGATTCCAAACCCCTTGCACCCAAAGTTTGAGGAGATGTGTCCTTTCTTTTTCAACAAGCAAGTTCCTGCTGAAGCTGTGCCGAAACATATGGCCAATTACTTGGCAAGAACGGGCAGAAAACACGGAGACAGAAAAAAAACTTGTGGGAGCGCTGTCTGCAGAACGGCTGTTGGTGTACGGCCCTCTGCTGTTGTGGTATGTGAACCACGGGGCGGTAATCACAAGGGTTTACGGAACAATCGACTGCAAACCGGCCAAGACCTTTCCCTGGTTCGTAGAGCAGGTGACGGAGGTGCGCTGGACAGGAGACGTGGACAAAAGCAAGGCGCTGCTCTCTGAAGTGATCAAACTGCTCGGAAACAGCACTTACGGGAAACTGATCGAAGCGCTGGAGCGGCAAACGAACGTGATATACACGAAAGACGAGAAGGTTGTCGACAGAGCGCTGCGGAGTGCGTATTTCGAAGACCTCGACGAGATCGGGGAGGCCTACAAGCTGGAAAGCCGTAAGCCCCGGATTACAATCAGACGGCCGTTCCAGATTGGAATCGCTGTCTATCAGCTGGCGAGCTGCGGATGCTAGATTCTACTACGACTTTCTCGACAAGTATGTCGACAGAAGAGATTTCGAGCTCATCCAGATGGACACGGACAGCAACTACATGGCAATCTCTGGCAAGCGGCTCGAAGACATTGTCTGGCCAGAGCTGAAGCAAGAATTTGAGGCGGAAAAAAATCAGTGGCTGCCTTGGGACAAGTGGAACAGCCGGACCCCACGCCTCTTCAAACTTGAGTTCGAGGGCAGCCAGATGATCGCACACTGCTCAAAGTGCTATTTTGCTGACGAAGGAGAGGGGGGCGAAAAAAAGTTCAGCACGAAGGGGAAGTCGAAGAAGCAGAACGAGATAACGTGGCAGCGTTTTAAGGAAGCGCTGGAAGGCAGCACAGATATGGCAACCAACAGAGGTTTCTGGATGCGGGACGGGCAGATGGTCATTTACGAGCAGCAGAAGCTGGGGCTGAGTGCGTATTACGAGAAAGAGTGGGTGCTGCCCAATGGCATACACACCGAACCAATCGAATTTCACATTTAGTTCACGTCAGGCAGAGGAAGAGTAGTGTTTGGAGGGACAACCAGCAACTCTTCACGCACGAAGCTGCGCTTTGGCCTGTCGTGCAGATAGTAGAGAACGGGTTGATCCGGTTTGATGAAAGACCTTTCAATGCCATAAACTTTCAAAGAACAGATTGGGTCTGTGGCCCTTTTTACACCGCCTCCAAGCTCGCCAGGCTGGTAGAGATAACAAACTTGGACGAGAGGGGGGAGTATTTTTTCGCGTTTTCTGACAGGCCTTGAAAAAGGTGTCGACGGCCTTGCGTAAACAGATTTTTCTTTGATGGCAACGGGGGGTTTCTTGCTGACAAGGCTTGTGACCTCGTTGTTCAAAGCGGTAACAACTTCTGGAAGTCTTTTCACCCAGGCAGTGGACCGCTGCCCCTCAGGGAGTCGCATTTCCATGGCGTACTGGTGCCTGAAAAATCACTCAGCCAGGGTGCAGTTGAAATGTTCAACGATTACCTGGTGACGGTGAATGTCAACTCACCTGCGCCAGATGAGGGTTTTGTGGTTGTCCATCTCTTTTGTGACAGCGCCCATGAATTCGCACCCAGCATCAACCTGCAGCATTTCAGGCCATTTGAGAGGCGAGCACTTGTAAATCTTCTGAAAAGCCTAGGCAACCTCATCAGAATTTTTCAAAGTCAGGGGTTCGGCCTCTGTGTAGCGGCTGGCTACGTCGACAACGGTCAGCAGGTATTTGTAAACTTTGCGGCCACAAGGGAGCTTGTCGTGCGGGAGAAAAAACAGGTCCGCCTGATGGACCTTGTTGGGCGTGGGAACGTTGAATTTCGGCTGAGGAATTCGCTTCAGCGCGGGGAGGAATATCTGCCAGGGTGCTTGCTTGATGAGCCACTTTTTTGCGGTTTCTTCAGGTACCTTGGCGGCCTCGGCTAATTTTTTCATGGCGACGATACCTTTCCAGTAGCCCCCGGGGCCATAGTATATCTTTGCGAGTTTGGTGTCCATATAAGTAAGGCATAAAAAAGTTTAAAGGAACCGGAAGGCTGCGTAGCCCAGAGCGAGCGTTCCAGTGCCTACGAACATGAGTTCACCGTTTTTCTGCTGCTCGCTTGGCTGATACAAATCTGAGAACTTGGGCTCCTTGGGGGGCGCCTTATGTTCGTCAGGATGCGCCTGGTTGTAGAGTTTGAAGACGTAGTCCGTGTTGGTGAAGTTCTGCTTGGCCTGCTCCTTTGTTTGCGCGTTAGTCGCGATCCAGTCGAGAAGTTGTGTTTGGTCTTGCGTGTATTTGGCATGAGCCGCTTGATAATCTTCGAGAGCTTTGTCGTGGCATTTTTTTTCTTCAAGCGCAGCTTTGTCGCCCCCGCCAAGTGCCCTCGCCAGATAATTGCCTCCGATAAAACCCGTGGCGTTCAACACAGCCCCGCCAACCATAATCGCGATGCTCGCCATAGTTATATATTATCGGAAGCTTTTTTCAAATCATAACTCTAACTTATTCCTGTTTTCCTCGAATATTACCAAGTTGTTCGCAATGCAGTCAAGAAGGCCTTTGTGTTCAATCTTGTATTTTTCCTTGGTGGCTCGCACTTGGCAATCTTTAAAAAACTCAGCATCTTCTTTTTTCCTCACGTTTGTCTCGATCCAGGCATGGTTGAGAAGTGAATTGTCAAAAAGCTCAAGAAACTTCTTGAGTGCTTCGTCGTAGCTCTTTTCGTTTTCTCTCGCGGATCTTGAAACAGCCTCGTGAACGTCGATGCTTGCAATACTTGCCATTGCGCGATAATATGAGACTTTTTTATTCAAAACGAAAAAATTTCAAATGCTGTCGGGGAGGATTTTCTGATCCTCAAGGTACTTTTTGAGTGCAATGCTGCCCGCCATGACGCTGGTGAACTTCACGTAATTCATCGGGCTGCTGCTGGGATCAGAAGTGAAATTCTCTTTCACAACCTTTTCCGCGGCCCAGCCGATGCCCACGGCTAATCCCATGAGAGTTGCGGCCTTGATGACGGTCTTGACAAGCTTGTTGTTGGAAATGGCGCATTTGATATAAGTAAAGAACAAAGGTTTAAAACAAAATTAATCTGTACATTCTTCTTCTTCTATCCTTTTCTTCTCTTCTAGTCTTTTCATCTCTTCTTGTATTCTTCTTTCTTCTTTTCCTATTTTTCTTCTTCTTCTTTCATTCTCTCTTTGTTTCATTCTTCTTGCCTCTGCTTCTTCGGCCGTTTCACACTACATTATGTTGAAAAGATGGGAGCCTCTTTCGTAAACCTTTTTGTTTAAGTCGTACCATACAACCCCTATACCAAAAATTGCGATTGAATTGAAGAGAAAATGCGCAATGTGAAGTTTTGGCATCGTGATATACATTACACGCAAAAGTGCAAATCATTTTTTTAACCCTTTTGGTTGTGTTGCACAAGCAGGTTCTGGCTCCACACGCGCAGGCTCAGGCACGGGCTGCGGCGTTTTAATTTTGTCGAACACAGGCTTGGCCATTGCCTTGAGCTCTTCCCGTTTGTAATAAATCCCGAGCAGGGAAACCCATATGCCGCCAATACCAATCCATTGGTTGTTGCTGAGACCGTCACTCTTTGGGCTTTTGCCTTCTGTAGTCGGAGCTGGCTCAGGGCCAACTGGGGCGGCTCTCTCCGTATTTTCCCTGAGAGCCCTATAAGCCTCGGCATCTTTCTTCTGTTGTTCCCGTGCCTGCCGCATTCTTTCAGAAACCATTTTGCCAGCAGCCACACGCTTGGGATTTTTTACGCGCTGCGTGGTTGCAGTTGGAGTTGTCACTTGCTGTGTGATATCGCTGGCAGGTGATGTCTGGGTCTCGACCTGAGGCGCCATGACGGCAGGTGTGCTCTCAGATTTTTCGGTAGACATTCTAAAACAATGCGTATTCTAAGGAAATGAAAAAAGTTTAATTAATAACATTTGTTGGCAAGCCCTCAGCAGTTGTTGATGATTGGCGACCGGTCTTTGTAGTTGCTGAGCCAGGTACTTCATCAACGCCCTCAAGCGGATAGGCATATTCATCACGAGAAGGGTGGCTCTGCTCTGGCAACTGTGGACTAAAATCAATATGTTTTGTGGTGATGAACACCGCGTTGGCTGCAGCAAGAAACCGACCACACTTCAAAGCAAGGTTGCCGGCCAGATTGGAAAGCTCTTTGTTTATGATGTAGTCGTTTCTCAGTTCTTTTTGGTAAGCATTGATGTCTTTGATTTTGACGGACATTCCAACCGCTTTGGATACAAGAAAAATAAAGCTGTCGATCAGGCTTTCCATTGTCTTTGAGCCCACGTACGTCTCGTAGCGTTTGGTGAATTTCTCGACCTCTTTGTCGCTCAGGCGCTCCACCTGCTCGTGGGTTAGCTGCACTCCGATGACCTCTTTGGCTTTGCCTGTGGACACGAGCACGGCCAGCTGCTTGTGAAGAGCAGGAATGTCAGGTCCAACGGTTGGAACAATGCCACCAACGGAACCGCTCAGCAGCTCAGGCTCGGTTTGAAGGTTCATAACTTCTGCCAACACGGCCTCTTCTACAGCCATTGCTATATACAACTTCATTTTTTTTATTCAAATAACTTAACCCCGTAGGAGTGGCGAAGTGCGAACACAAGATAAGAGAACTTTCGCTCTTTTAGCTTTGAAACCAGACCTTTGTACTCAATGGGGGAGAGCTTGCCGGCGTAATCCTCGAAGATGGCTTTCGTGGTCTTGGCCGAGGGGGTGTAAAAGAGGACGATCACCGCAACGTTCTCCCGGAAGGAAGATGTTATGCCGGTCATCTTCTGGGTCAGCACCCAAACGCTGATGCCCATATGTCGGGCAGAAAAGGCGAGATTCACCAGCTTGCCTGTACGTCCTTTCATATGTTTTGAGGCTGCGCAGTCATCGAGTATTATGAGCGTGTTGGAGCCCTCAGAAAGCCATCTCCTGAGCTTCAACCATATGTCCACGTCGTGCTGCTCGCAGACTATCACATCCATTCTTGAATCGTTTTCGCCAAGCTGGTGGTAGGTCTTGTTGTGCGTGAACGTCGGGCAGATGAGCACGATGTAGTCGAACTTGCCGCAGAAAGGGCCGTAGACCTGGTCCACCACAAACCTCGATTTACCTGAATTTGTTGGCCCCACAATGAGAGCGTTGAAGGGTATCTTGCTGGGGTCCATGTTCATATTCAATTCTGTACAGATTCCAGCTGTCTGTCCATAATGTTGAACTAGGAGTCGGCAATGACGAATATGTGGCAGTTCACGTTTCCTGAGCCTTCAACTTTCCTCTTGATATCCAGCTGGACACCGTCTGTACTGTTCACAAGGCGCTTCCCACTTCCATGCATTTCTTGGTCCGCCATGGACCGTGTATCCATCAGAAGCCCAAAATTATCCCCGGTATAAAACTTTGTCGCATTCATGTGCTTGGTTTTGTTTTTTTCCTTCACAAAGAAGCGTTGGGCCTCTTCCCACATGTCCTTGCCTTCGACACCGTTGTTGTAAATCATGTTGGGAGAGCCGTTGATCATGATGCTGACTTTCGTCAGATCCGGGAAGATGTATTTTTCTGACTCTCTGCCTCCATCGGTATAAGGCTCTATGAAAAGTAGCAGGAGGGCTTTTAGCGACCTTTTGTGGGCATCGACTTTGATGTTGAGCCTCGTGTTGGTGCCTTTTTTGAAGACCATCACTTTGGAACGCATCACCTGGTCATAGGCGAACTCTTTGGTGCTAGAGTAAACGCTGTATGCCTCGTCCACCAGAGTCTTGCTGCGGATCATTTCATACTCTAGCTGGATGTTCGTCAGCTTGTATTTCAGCTGGGTTGCATCAGTGCCAATGACCACATGTTCAGCTCCAGCAAGGGTTACTTCAAATACGAGGTCATTATAGAGAGCCTGGGGGTAGAAAACACTGTGATCAGTTACGATCTGATGGTCAAGCCTGATCCAGTACTTGCTTCCGTATACCTCATTCAGCTTGTTTTCCGCGTCGACGCCCAATGTCTTCTTGTCTCCCGCACCTGAGCGGATCTTGCATAGATCCTCGCTCTGAATCCCTTCGAGAAACATGCCGTCTCGCTTTTCCTGCGACAGGAAAAGGTCATCAAAGATTTTGTAGACGCTGTAGCCAACTGTGTCTTCCAGGGTAGAGCCTCCAAACTTCACATGTAGCCTGTCAATGAGCGCCCGCGTGACGTTCTGGACAAGGAAGTTGTTGGCATGCCCTCCAGAAAGGTCGATGTTAAAGACAAGCGCTAGCGAGCCCGGCACCAGAACCTCGTCCACGTTCAGCTTGGGCACTGAAACATACAGCGTATTGCTAGGTTTGGCTTCAGTGCAGGAAAAGGTGATTCGCTTGACCGCGCGCTCGGCCTGCATGGCGCGTAATGTCTTTTTGCTGTACGTTGGGCGAAGGTTCTCTGGAACTGACATTGTATAAAACCCCGGCAATTATTTGTAATTTGAAAATAATAGGCTTGCAATATATCGCTATGTGGGCGGAAGATGGTGGCAAATTTGGTTTCAAAGACCCGGACCTTGACAATCGGATTGACCACGATGATGATGAACAAGAGATTGAGAGAACCCAACCTTTTCAGCAAGGCGCGGCATCAACTCCCTACCAACCTGGCGCCCCCTACCACAGGGGTGAACAAACGGAAATGTCTACTATGCGGCACAAACAGTTTGGCCTGCGTGACACTTCTTATGAAGAAACCCCTTTGTTAGGCGCAGAAGGTGAACAGCGAAGATTGTCTGTCAGTTTAAAGAGTGTTTTTCCAAAAGGAAGTGCAATAAATCTAGAAACTGTATACATCAAGGACCAACTGCACGTCAAAATGAAGGGCGTTGGAAAAACACTTTATAACCTCTTCACCAAAGAAAGGGGGACAGGCAGGCAACGGCTAAATCCAAAACTTTCAAGAGAGATCAAAGACTCTCTTGGCCCGATGGCACAAGAAGTTATTGATCAAGAAAATGAGACCATAAGAACCGTCCGACAAAATTTGATAGATGCTGAAAAACAATTAAAAGAGGCGGAAACACACACCTCGGAAAGGGAAAAAGCCTCACAAGAGGTGCGGGAGCTTAGACAACGAATAGAGAGAACCCAAGCAAAGATTGATGCAATTCAAGATGAGCAGAGGTCCAATTTTGAAAGTGAGGCAGAACTGCGCAGGCAGAAGCATCTGCAAAAGAATTTACAAACAGATTTAGAAAACGCAAAAAAAGAGGTGGCCGCACTTGAAAAACAAGCAAAAAACAAAGAACAAGAACAAGCAAAGGTACACAGACTTAGAGCAAGCCTCGCGGCAAAAGAAAGGGAAAGAAATACAGTCGAAGAAAGGCTGAACCAAACAAAACCGTTGGACGACCTAAAAGAGCAGCGCCAAAACGAGGAAGACCAGGCAATCATCCAAGATGAGAATGCCTTGCCCTCCAAAAAAAAAGCCGCAGAAGACAGAGTGCCAGAAAGAAACGAGGAGATCGCGCGTTCGCAAACTCAGATTGCGGAAAGGGAAAGGGGGCGGCCTCTCTTGGAAAGGGTCAAAGAGATCTTCAAAACACATGGCGTGACCTTGACCGCTATTCTTATTGTCGCCGGGACCACAATCGGAGCTGTCATCGGGGTCCTCACTAGAGGTTTGAAAGCCACCGGCAAAGCTTTGGGAAATGGCCTTAAAGATATTGCCGCGAAACTTGGTTTTCTGCTGCCCGGGCTGATTGGCTTGCTTCCTGTTCAAAGCCGCCGGCCAAGTCGTCGGGTTTCTGGCCGAGCACACCTGGCTGCTTATTCTTGCCATGGTGGCCTCTTTGTTGGAACAATTTCTTAAGAAGCAGCATTAACTTTACTGCCAAGCCATGAACAGCAAAGCCAATAATCCGACTACACCGACAATTACTGCCGTTTTGTTAATTTCCTGTTGCAGTGTTTTATCTGGAGCCGTGGGCTCTATTTTTTGCACCGTTGGCTGTGCTTGCTGAGTTTCGGTCGAAGCTGGTTTCCTAGATTCGGCTGTTGTGGCTTTGTGTATCGGGTTGGACGGATGGCTGTTGGGAGGGTTAATCTTTGATGGGCCGCCTGCCATGAGTTTGAGCCCAGCTTTTTTTGTGTCTGGATTTACCTCATTGTTCACTCCCAGTTTCATCCTGGAGACCGCATGTTTCAGCTTGTTGTTGTAACCAACCGTGCTTGCGGTGTTGATTATCATTTGCACAGGCATTAGCCAGGCCATGGGGACTACAGCAAGATTGAGCCTGACCTTCGCTTGATCTACCGCGAGCTGGTACCTTTGCACGTTCTTGGCCAGGTTGGGCTGTGTGATCGTGCTTTCCACCAACACAAGGAACTCGCTCTGGGCTTCTTTCGCCTGGCCACCAGAATCGAGAATGCTGCTGCGGACGTTGACTTGCGCGCCCAGGATGCAGTAAACGAAAGCCTCGATTGACTGGTTGATTCTCGCCAATCCCGCCTGCGTGAAACCTGATGCTGTATTTTGTGCAAACCAATCCGATTGGGTATCAGAAGCGGCCTCCGGCTCGATGTAATAAATCAAGTCCCCTTGAAGCGCTTTGCCGCCTTCATCGCTGAATTTGTTCCATCCCGGGTATTTATAGTCAGTTTTAGTCGCGCCTGCACCTGACGCGTACATGTAAATGCTTCCCAGACCGTGGTTTTCCCCGTGCGTGTAGCGGAAATAACTCGAGGGGTCAATGCCGAACTCGCTGCATATCCTTTCGTACGAAGCGACATCATAATGATTGTTGTATTGGTTGAAAGGCAGGTCTCAGGGCAACGTGCTCATGCTCTGAATTCCTCCAAGCTGGAACAAAATGCACCTGACTGAAATACACGTGGAATTTGTAGAAAGCTCTTATCTGCGGGGGGCATTCATCCTGCTGTCAAAGATTTCGCGAGAAACTCCGCACCCCTGTGTCGCGCAGAAAACCGCAAAGTTGAGCTGTTGCGGCGAATATTTCATGTCTGGCCCTCCTAACCAGTGTTTTGATTCGGCTGCAGAAGTGTGCCTGAGTTTGGTTTTTTGAAATATTTCTCTGAATTTTGTTGTGAAATATTGGTCAGGCGTGACATAGATTTGGATTGCGTCGTTGAATATTTTCTTCAAGCTTGGCGCTTTGCCGTCAAAAGGTACCGCAGAGATGGGCAAGGAAACTTTTGAACCAAGTGGCGCCAATTGGTACGGAAAACCCCCACCGTCCCCCAAACCGAGCGCCTCTTTCATTTCCGCGCTCCAATATTTTCTGTCTGAGCCGAAGATGCTTTGAAACGAGTCTTCGCTTTCTTTGAAAAATGCCTCCGTGGTCACGTTATTTTTCTCGTCGACGCTTCCTTGCGAAACGAACTGGCTTTTGTCCCCTTTGGGGAAGCGGTTTAAAAAGTTTGTCCACGCCCAAGAGAACAGCGAGACTATCCATTTTAAAAAGCCGATACCGAGAGTCGATTTCATGAAACTCATTTCTTGCAGTTTGTACAACAGCTGGTACAATTTGAGAAGAGAAGGTTCAGCCACCTTGGGGATAAAGACAAAGACAAAGCCATATCAGTCGGAAAAATTGTCCTAGGGCACTACAGTTTAGAAAGAATGGCAAAAGAAATTGAGGGTCTGTTTGAAAAACATCAATATAAAACGCTGAAAACAGCAATAAACCAACCTCTTGGCCAGCTTGTAATCAGAAATTTTGGTTCTAGGGCGAAACCCATTGAATTTGATCGCAATTTAGCCAATATGTTTGGTATTGGGCGAAAGTTTCCGGCTTATAGCTTTACTTTCGTGAAAAAGCTTGGCTCTCCTGCGACACATTTCATTCATTGAGACTTGATCAACAAGCAAAAGAATCTGTTCAATGGCGAAAGGTCAGATGTCTTGGCCTCGTTTGATGTGAAAGGGAACCCTTTTGAAAAGGTAAGCTACCAGGCTTCTCTGCAACAGGTTTTGTGGGACTGTTCTACAGGCGAGTCCATAAATAGCATCACCATTAGTGTCAAAGATGAAAATGGCGAACTCTTTGCTTTTAGGGGCTGCCACTTCTTTTTGAATTGGAGTTAAATTAATTTCTATATATACGCAATGTCTTCGGCGAATCTGTTGCCTCCAAGTGTGCCGCCTGCCGAGAATGAAAGAAGAATCTATCCAAGCCTTCCGGAAACGATGAATGCCGAGAATTTCCGGCTAACCAAGATAAGTAGAATTGAAAAAGAAATATCTGCTGAGGTCGAGCATTACAGGTTTGTGTTGAAAAAATACAAAAAAGCCCGGAAAGCGCTTCACTATTCTTTGGTTGGCCGTGGCGCTGTCACGGCAGTTCTGTCTTCTGGGGCTGTTGCAACATCACTCACTGGTGTTGGAATTGTTGTCGGCACGCCTGTTGCCGGGATAGCAGCTTTATCTGGCGTGGTTTCCACTGGCCTGTCCGTTGTCAACAAGAAGCTTGAATGCAGAGTCAATAAGCACTCGAGAATCCATTCTCTGGCTATCGGGAAACATGACTCGATTAACCTCGCCTTCTCACAGGCTCTTAATGATAATCGGGTTTCTGACACGGAGTTTCAACTGATCACACGTGAAATGCAGAAATATCGCCACCTTAAAGAGACTTTGCGCTCGAACTTTGCACGAATACAAACAAATCCAATCCAGCCAGATATTGAAAAAATAAGAAACCAGGTTTGGGACCAGGTTCAGGAAGAATATAGAAAAAAACTTGCGGATTAAACCGCAGATTTGAATTAAATTTTGCGCGAAAAAACACAAAACTTTCTCTTAGTCTTATCAAAAACAGGTGATTGTGTTACACCGCGTTACCTCCACGCGTGACGCTGCGTGACTGGGTTACGTTACTGTCACGCGTGACGTTGCGTGACAGGTCACACAAAAGTCCAAAACCCTGTCGGGGGTGCTCGTTGGCTAGGACTTTCCCGCTGCTGACAAGGCGGCTGTTGCCCGTTTTACCTCCAGACGAGGTTTGAGGTCCCGAGGGACCTCTGAGCACCCCCCAGTCTCCACTGGGCTGGGGCGGGTTCACCCAGGGTTGTTGCCATGGACGGCCTCACCCCATACCCCTGACAAGCACCTGTACGTGCCGTATTAGGAATCAGAGGTGGGCACCCTCATATCCAAAAGCACCTTCATTTGCTCGCTGATAAATTGTATAATTGTTCAAGCTATATACATTGATCCAGGCACCTCCCCTTTCACTTGTGGTGTTGCTTCTCTGTCCTTTGCCTAAATTTCGCAGTATATACACGTACGCATGCGCTTTTGGGTGGCGAGATGATGTCATGCTAGAGCTATATTTAGAGGTTGGCTGAATAAATTATATCCCAACAGTACTTCTGAAGGACAAAATGCTTGTGCTTTTCCACGCGATTTGCTTTATTTTCATGGAACTTTCTAGCAGAAACAGGCCAGACAGATAACATATCAAGTCGTTGAAGCCATGCGAGAAGCAGAGGAAACTTAAACGGGCTCGATTGAGTTCCTTGTTCAAGGAATATCACATCTTACAAGCAATCGAATGCTGCGATCAAATCTTGCTATTTTCTCGTTTTCTCCTGCTCGCTTCACTTTCGCAGCTTCTCTGGTGAAAAAATAACTTATAGCGCGTTGACTGAGCGTATTTTTTTGGTAAATTCTGTTCTGGTTCGTCATTTTCGGCCCAAACAAAAAAATTTTGAGTTGTCCTCCATGTTTTTCAGTACTGCTCGTCCAAGGGGTCTGGGGAATATTTTGTTCCAGTCTTTCTGAGAAAAAATGTCATGCAACTAGAAGATTTCAAAACAAAACTTTGCTTCGAACAAAGGTTAGTCGCCGCCTTTTTCGCTAACGCTCCCTGCCAAAAAGGAACAACTCGTGCCAATTATAACCGTTCCAAGAGCATATTTCTAAAAACTTCGTGTAATCGTGGTCTTCTTCTATGAGAAGTTTTGGCCCCTTCGGTGGCCTTATGGAAGGTTTATGAATAGTTCCCTCCCTTTCGAAACAGGGGAAACAGCAATCCTTGAAATAACAGTTCGGATATTCAATGCAAATTACCATTCGCACAATTTGCTGCTTGAATTCGCAGAATGGCAGTTTTAAAATCTTCTCGTGTACCTTACCCCACCCCATTTCCTTTTTTTCCTTAATTTTTATCGCAATGTACTCCTTGAGAATCATCTCACGAAGCTCTGGAGGGAGGCTTTGAATGGCCACGGAAAGTTCGCAGCTTTCTTTCCGGCCCCGCATCAGCCAGCGCACTTGTTTGTCGCTCGAGACATCGCGGCTTGGGCAGTATAACAGCGGGATCGTTTGTTCCCAATTGTGCCCCTCCCCCTTTCCCTTAAGTTGTAAGTAGTATATAGGGGATTAACCAAATACTATTTTGTACCACAGCCCTTTTTTCCGTGTTTTAAATCCCCCAAGCTTAACTCCCGATACTTATGAGGGAGTTAAGCTTGGGGGATTTAAAACACGGAAAAAAAGGGCTGTGGTACAAAATGGTATTTGGTTAATCCCCTATATAGTACTGAGCTTTTCGTCGGGGAAAAGGAAACTGTCCGTAATATCGGGGTGTCCGTATTAAGCGGGTGTCCACTGTATCTATATATAAAAAAAATTCACTGTGCCGTTTTTGAATTGTAAGCCCCTAAAGCTGAACTTAAGGGTGGTTTTAGGAGGTCATACTGTTGCTATGGTAACCTATTGTGTCAAAAAAATGAAAACATGTTCACCAATGATTGGGCACATTTGTGATACCATGACTGTAGCATCAAGTGATAAAGAGTGGTTAAAACGACCATTCAAAATCTAAGTGTTGGAAACTGTTTTGAGCCACCTTAAGGTAGTTTTGAACAAATTGGCAAGAGAAAACTGCCCAGACAAGAACTGGCTTTCAAGAGATTCAACAAGGTCGGTCCTAATTCGCACCAAACCTACAGGTCTCAAGTACCTTTGGGAGCTTAATCAAGAGGTGGCAAGGGCTTGTGGGAGTTTAAACCACAGGCAACCCAAGCTCTCTCTGCGAGGAGTTTTTTTTTACTTTTAAAGCGAACGTTCAGCGTAACGTGACATATGGCATACACTATTGCATAACGATCGAATTTGACCACGCGAAACGTGACTCTGGCCTTAAAGTATATGGAGGTGTTGTGTTACAACGGTTTGAATTTATAAAGATTTGTATGGGAATGCAACGGTTTTGCTTGAAAAGTCAATTATTCTTATATTTTGTGAATAAAATCTACTTACTCTGTTGCTGTGTTCTATTCTTTGTTGTTTGCCAGCTGCTCAGGCCGATCTAACACGATTTCGGTGAGTTATCGTTCTGTGGGTTTCCACTACTAAATGAAAGACAAGGCCAGACACTGATTTCCAGAGTGCCTGCCGCTCGAAGTGAATAAATCCGCTGAAAATAACCCTACCAGCTCAATTCCTCGGTAGAATCAAAGAAGAGATGTTGAAGTTCCATGTCGGTCCACTCGCTACGCAGTTCCGTCCACAACGCCTTCGCTACGAAACATTTCTTTCGAGATTGCTTCGCTCGCAAATTCGAAAACGGCCGCTTCACAAAAGTTAATCCACTTTCGCGGTGTCGGGTAACTATAATTAGCCCGACCGGGGGGTAGTCAGTAACGATTTGTCGGCAGCCAAACCAAAATGTTCCACGGGTAACCAGGCACTCTCTTTATGGGTTTGACAAATAAAGCACGAGGGTGCCCAGGGAGCGTTTTGGTTTGGCTGTTGACAAATCGTTGCTGACTACCCCCGCTCGGGCTAATTATAGTTACTCAACACCGCAAAAGTGTCCTAACTTTTGTGAAGCGGCTGTTTTCGAATTTGTGAGCGAAGCAATCTCGAAATAAATGTTTCGTAGCGAAGGCGTTGTGGAGGGAATTGTGTAGCGAGTGAACTGACATGGGACTTCAACATCTCTTCTTCGATTCTACAGAGGAATTGAGGCGGTAGGGTTATTTTCAGCGGATTTATTTGCTTCCAGCGACGGGCACTCCGGAAATCAGTGTCCGGCCTTGTCTTTCGTTTGGTAATGGAAACCCACAGAATGATAACTCACCGAAATCGCGTTAGATCGGTCTGAGCAGCTGGCAAACAACAAGGAATACAACACAGCAACAGGGTAAGTAAATTTTATTCACGAAAAATAAGAATAATTGGCTTTTCAAGCAAAGCCGTTGCATTCCCATACAAACCTTTATAAATTCAAACTGTTGTAACACAACACCTCCATATGCTGCAAGGCCAGAGTCACATTTCGCATAGTCAAATTCAGTCAGTATGTAATATTACGTGCCATATGTCACGTTAGCCTGAACGTTCGCATAAAAAGGAAAAAAAAGGATAACATTGAGAGCTTGGGCTGCCTGTGAGGCCGATAGCTGTAAGCTTACATCTTCAAATCGCCTTATTTCAAAAACGATCACAGTGACCCATCATTTTTTGGCTTTTTGGCAAAAGTTGATCTTCACCTTACTTCATGGGCAGTTCTAAAATAATCTATCTGTGGGAACATTTTGGATACGAACGTCCTCAAGTTACAACTTCTTGGAAATGTTAGCACAGTGAGACAGGATTATATTCAAACGTTGAAAAATCTTGTCTTCTTCTGCGGATCTAATTTGTTATAATTTTACATAAAGTAGTACTGTCAGCTGCATCAAAGTGTGAACACATAATGAAAACAACATAATTTATATGACGGGGTAAAACTACTTGAATATTCTGATCTACACTGGACCATGGCTGCACTTCATTTTACAAAAAGGGCGGAACACAATACTCCGTAGCAAAAAAGATGGTGGCTGTACATTTTACCACAATACCATGCGAGCCTTACACAGCCCATAAAGTAAATGGAAAGCCTCGGTTTTGCAATTTTATCCCACTGTGACAGACATTATGTACGCTAAGTTCATAGGTGTTACAACTTCTCTGTCTGTTTTAAGAGCATTGCTCAAGGTTTTGTGTGCTGAGAATTATGGATAAATGTGCCAGTCACCACTTTTTATCCTACGGAGGATTCCTTACGCTAACATTAGTTGAAAGGCCATTCTGGACAATGGTTTTGCAACCGGTTAGCTTATGTCAACAAGGTGCTAGGAAAGGTTGTCCTTCTCTGCCATATTATATTATTCTAAGTTGAAAAGGTCTTCATATAGTCTGGAAGATTCAAGAATACTTTGGTTAAAGAATAACTATTTATGGTAATGAAGTTGAAACCAGCCAATTTGCGGCCAAAACCACAAAGCTTGTTTGTGAAGATGTTACATCAGCAGAAACCACACCCTGTCTAATAATATTGCTGAGCACAGGACCCCAAAGTGGAACACATTTTTAGTCACTACTAAACTTTGAGAACACATATGACTACATTACCAGCAGTATGAAGGATTTCCTCCGCAATTTTCTTCGCTTTGGCTTCCGTCAGGTCGTGAAATCCAAAGAGAGGGAACAAGTCATGGGGGCGATCGATAATGTGTACAAGGTCTTGAAAGTTAACTTCACTACCAATGGTGACAATGATAATTTTAGCATTTTTCTTTTGGAGCAACTCAGCTGCTGGAGAAAGAGCATCTGGATTTTCCTGCGACTGTATCCCAGCTGTCATCAGAACCACAAGCTTGTCTTTCTCTTCTAGGGAAATCCTCTTTACATTTGCCAGATCAAAAGTTTCAGCTGCAGTCTTGAGAGCTAAATCGATTCGTCTGGCTTTACCATGCAAACCTGTGGGCTTGGTTCCGTCTTTACAAAGTTGGTCAGAGAAATCTGATTTAAGTGGTATCAAGGTTTGACAAGCCTCCCCAAATGCTATCAAGGCAGCACTGGAATTCCTTGTAGTTAGTTTTAAATACTTGGCCAAGTACTCAACAAAGCAAATTTCCTTTTGAAATTTTTCGTCACATATCTCTGATGAAGAGTCAATGGCAAAGACAACATTGCCATCCCATTCTAAAACAAGAACAGATGAAAAATAACTGCTTTACTGTAAATCCCCTGCATGGAATTAATCACTTAGCACTAAACAAATGAATACCTCCTAAAAGCCACAACTGACCACTCCAGTTGGATATACACAAATCACTGAATTTTGCTGTCATCTTGTAATACTAAGAATTGTGGAAAAGAGCCCAGAAATAATATCCCATGTGAAATCCTTCTGGTACCGCCGCTTCTCCCTTTCTGGAATACATGCTCAAGGGCTTCTAAGATATCTATATTCATTATATCTTTTTCTAACTTTAAGCCATCCACTGGAAGGTTTGTTTAACATTTTATGACTTCATTTTTGCCAAACCAGCAGCTATATCTCCCTCTAGTTATGCTATCACTCACTCAAAATGAAAGAATCTAACCTTTACTAATACTTCTCAAACTCATTAATAATTCATCAAGCTAAAACAAAGAAAATCACAACTGTGAAGGAGGTTTGGATACCCAGCCTTAATTAGCCCAGATTTTGACGATTTTACTTCTCCGTTTATTCCTTAGTTTTTGTTTTGATTGAGCAGATACAACAAACACTCGAGGCAGTGTTTCATCGTCTATCCAAACACCCCGAATTTTGTCAAAAATACTCCGCTGTGCGTCGTATTTTCAACTCTCTTCTCAGTGTTTGGATGTCCCGATGAAACACCGTCTCTAATGTTTGATATATTACTTAAACTTTTAATGCTGGCTTGTTTCAACTTACCACGCTTCAAAATAGAATCAACTTCCTCATCAGTCCCCATGACAGTATCTCCATCTATACAAAACAATGAGGGTAGGGTTTTTGAATACCCATATACCTACCAGTATTTATTACTTAATTCTTAAGAGGATGGCCCTTGGAAGTGACAAGGCCTACAACATCTGTGATCCTAAACAGCAGACCAACCTAATACCACGTAATAGTTTTCTTGTACTCATTCCATTTGAACATTTCTACTTCTTGTGCATTCTGTAACGGTGCGCAATTACTTGAACCAGCCTATTTATTGCTGGGTTTGTTAGTGAGTACACATTTTGCCCATAATGCAAGGCATGGTTTACACACAACATGCATTCTAGGATTAAAATTGACAAAATCAACTATTCCACCAAATGCACTACTAAAATGAGAGCACAATTTTCATAGTTACCAAATCAAGTTAAATAAACTGTTACTAAAACCAGGAACACCAGAATAGCAGCACATTGCTAACCACTATGCTCTGCTTATGGCTTACAACCTGAAAAACTGGTTGCCATCTGTAAAAAAATAATCTGAAATCAAACTGTAAACATGTACCTGCAGATGACATAGTGCGCGTGCAAAACTGGTGCGAGAGACGTAAATATTTCACTTACCGGGGAGGGGACAGGAACAAATGTGCTGGGCACCAAAAACGATTTCAAAAAAGTTAGTACTATGGTTAGTACTACATTTTCTCCTACGAAATGGAAGTGGCAAGCCCATTTACTTGCTGATTAGTTTCGGGTTGTGTGCAAATGGTATTTAGACAGTACTTTTCCTAAATCAGAGGAGAGATTTCACGCACGCTGACGCAGCCATTGCTTTTTATTAAAAACCTACCAAAAGTAGTTTTTGTGTTACCATTTGCTAAGAATTTTAAAGATCTGCATCTACAGTTTTTACGAATTGTAAGCAAATCTACGGGGCTGTTGTGTAGAGGTTGGATTGTCATTACAATAACAACTATTGGCAAGAGCTGGGTGTAAGAAACAAGTAGTTAAAAGGAATTAAAGATCCTAACAGTGCAGCCACGTTACTGGAGTTTGGGAAATGGAGAAAGTAAATGACCAGTATGATAGGATGCTAAGACACTAGAGGTGAAAAATGGAAGCAAACAGGTATAGGGAGCACAAGATAAATTTTACGAAAAAGGAATTTACTCATTTTCCCTACAGCTGCTGGTGTACATTTATATCGGCTCACCAGTGCAATGGACAGTTACTTATCTGGGGGATAGCATTATCGAGCATTTGAACACCTGTGCCCAGATGTCTAGGAAAGAGCCACCATGGAGGATCTTGTCTTAGGAGCTGGCACTGCAGTGACTGGCTGCATGGGCATCCATCATTACCTTCTCTGACAGTCCTATTGTAACTTTGATATGAGACAGGACCATCTGTATCCACTTCAGTTTTGCCACTGTGAGTCATTGATACTGATACTTTATTTAACCTTGAACAACAATTGGGCAGATGGAGCCAGAGTCCCACATCCTCCTTGACGGGCAGCTCAGTTTTACCTGCAGCTCACCAAAAAAAAAGCGTCACAGGATCAAAGACATTGTAACCTGGTGCAAAACATTCACCATTTTCACTCTTGTCATGACCTCTCACTTCCCATTCCACTGAAAGGACTTGACACACTATAATTTGCTTATTCTCCTCACCTATTGGCAATTCAATGGTCACGTATGGCTGGCCTATGATCAAGCCTTCGTCAACATGCAGCAGTGACAGAGCTAGTCGCCTGGTTGACTATGAAAAGGGAATTGCTTAATTTTCATGCTGCTGGGGCTACTTTGTGTCCCAGGCCTGCTGGTGGTGCTTCGGCTGAGTTTCTGGAACCCTCCGGAATCTGCCAATCCTGGAACAGAGGTCACTGTTCTTCATAGTATGCATCTGGCAGATTTGCCCATCGCTGCAGAAGTTGTTCTGGGTCTTATCGTGCCCATGATTGCTTGCATCAGCATCATTGGTGAAGTGGGAACTTGAATCGCTCCTTGGCCACTTGCACCATGCTGCTAAGGTAGTATGGCCTGGCAGAATGTTTCTCTGACGGTTGATTGATTTGCTGTGCAGCTTCTGCAACAAAGTTCATACATCAACTGTGAATTTCACCCAGACCGTCAGTGGTGGCAGCAGTTTCTCTCTTTATGGCACGGTGTGGGGTTCTGGTTGTACCCCAGCATGTCTGTGGCTACAGATTTAGAAGTGACCTCAGGTGTGGCTGGATCACTTGGCCACAGTGCCTCCTCTCAGGGTGAATGGTTTTACAGCCCATGGTCCCCTTCCCAGGCTCAACATTCCATTGCTTATAAAGAGCTCTTCCCTGTGGTGACTGCCGCTCATTTGTGGGGTTCTCAGTGGTCTAAGAGGCATGTTCTCTTCCATTCGCTGTAGTCCCTCTGTTCACATCCAGGACTTCTAAGGTAGCGGCCTTGATGCACCTACTACGTGATCTCCTGCTTTCCACTGCATGTGAGGGTTTTCCCTTCTCCTCTGTTCATGTCCCTGAAATACAGAACAACACTGCTGACACAATTTCCCATTTTCGTTGGCAGGAGTCCATCCAATATTCTTCCATTAAAGTCTACTTTCAGCCGTTCGCTGTCTTCACATTGAGCAGGGTTTTTTTCTGACCCCGTTCTCAACTGCTTACGGCTTTAACAGGTGATCAGAGGGATCAAGTGTTCCAAAGGTTCTCCA
>Ga0126338_10000366_pt1 | contig 23422 bp, 19 predicted proteins | sample OrbCmetagenome_2_FD_92529 | JGI IMG/M metagenome (GOLD analysis project Ga0126338, IMG submission 92529) | Coral microbial communities from Petempiche,Puerto Morelos, Mexico - Orbicella C C metagenome | ecosystem: Host-associated > Invertebrates > Cnidaria > Coral | place: Petempiche,Puerto... | reverse complement strand
GGCTTCCGAACAATCCTGCCCTGTTTCCAACAAGCTAACCCAATATGAGCCCACGATCCAATCAATAAGCAGCACTTGGTCAGCGGTCAACTTCAAAAAAACACATGACCTCAAGGAGCTGTAAACTTGAGCCCGCAATATGGTCACGTGATACTGGTCAGCGGATACCTTGTTTTGACAGGTGTCAATTGATCACAACATGGATGTCCAATATCAAGGAAGTACACAGTAAACCAAGGCTGCGTGTCTCTGTCAACCTATTATTTGAAGTGTGGCTGCCATGTTTGGCAACTCTGCCGTCGCCGTCGTCACCATGTGTACGCACCCACGAGTAATACTGCTAGCCATGATAACCATGAGAAAATCAACTGTTGGGTTTCCTTTTCTTTCCTATATGAGTATGGGGCTCCGCTTGGCAGCCCTTCGGGCTGCTGGAGCTCCGCTAATATCATATGGCTAGCTTTGCCAAAGTGAACCAAATTTGGCACTCATGGACACAAGGAGATACTTGGGCATGCTCCCAACCATATACAAACACTCAATTTTTAACTGCCAAAAGTCAGCGCCTCCTTACAGGTCCCTACAGTGAGTGGTCTCAAGGATGGTAGCCATTGTATTACACTGTATGTGTAGTTTACCTACATTGCAGTCAGGCCTCGAGACTAACAGTAGCCAACTAGCCTCAGACTAGTAAAAATTCCATTTTGGCTAGTGGTTTTTGCGCTTCACTAGCCATTTTGGCTAGTGAAAATGAAAATTTGTGAGCACTGCAGGCCCAGAGGAAACCACTTAAAAGTTACTTTCAAATTTTTTACAAAACGAAATCGAGTCAAAGGCTGCAGAATTTAAAAAATCGGCTGTAATAAATGTCATATAATTTATTAGCCCAAACAAGAACTTTAAATTACTAAAATGTGTAAGAATGATTGACTTTTTTTGTTTGTTTTTTCCCTTAGTAAAAAGCAACGAATGACAAACATAAAATGAACTGCTTGCCGCTAATGATAAGTCATGCATGAAATCATGCGGAACTCTAGGGATCATGTTTCATGCGCGCAGCATCTGGAGGTCATGTATGCCTTCAAAAAAGTAAAAAATTCGCAGTTATTCGAAAATTTGAATGGTGCCTATATAATATTGATGGCTATGTTTGTAAATAAAGTTAAGATGGAATGAATTGTTGTGTTCATGAGAAATCGTTAATTGGCATTTTGAAAGAAAGGAATGATTTTCGGCAGTGAGTTGTGAAGTTCTCTGGGAATTTCTCATGGGAGTGAAAACTTCGGTTTTCATTGTTGAGCGATGCCTATAATTGTTATAACATCGTGGCCTATGTTTGCAAATGTCTGCATCTGGCTAGCGAAAAATTTGTTTTGGTTAGTGAAGCAAACCAGTCACTAGCCACTGGGCTAGCAAGCTGAAAAGTTAGTCTCAAGCCCTGGCAGTGGGGTATATTAAACATACTTTTAAATCATTCTGTGTTTTTTAAATGCCTGTTGTGTAGAAGGAGATTGTTGAGTTATCAGATGGAGATGACTCTGAACCTGTGTCTGGTCCTGAAGTGGAGGATGATGATGAAGTCGTTGGTGAAAAGAATGGCACTTCAAAACAAAGAACTAAGATTAAAATGGTTTTTAAACCAAAATCAAAGGGAGCTAAAGGTTAGTTTGATGGCTAATTCCTCTCTTTCTTTTTTGCTTAATTGTACATCCCTGTTTTATGAAACTGTATATTTATCCAGTCAACATTTCACATTTGAATGGAGGTTCATTGTCAGTTTTGATTGCCTCACTGAGAAGGGGTATGTTTGAATGAAGTAATAGGTAATAAAGAATTGGTTCATGCGTGCATGCGTATATGGATCTATGGATGCATGTGGCAAGCTTGGAGAGCATGGGGGAAGCATAAGAGTCGCTCAAGGTGTGGCAGAGAGCAACTCTAGCTTGAGTGCTCTCCAAACTTCCCAAGTGCATCCATAACTCGATTAATATGCACAGCTAAAACCATGAACCAATTCTTTTATAACATAAGGACAACAACTTGTGTGCGAGAACACCTTTTATTTGTGATTGACTGCAAAGATCTCACAATGCACAGTGAAGGAAAACAAAGGATCCTATTGCGTGGTTAAAAACGCTGAGCCATCAGTTGAGTGACAGTTGAAGGAAAACACTTCATCTGGTTCCTAAAATTGTCAATGAAAAATTCACTTCTTCAAATTAATGAAAATAAGAAAACAAAGTCAAGACCACTCAATAAAAATGTAGACAAACAAAGTCAAAATACTCAAGTTTTAGTAAACATCTTAGCTTGGCAAAAGTCAAAGGCTTGAAGTTGGGTTTGGATCATTTAGAATGATGTTTACATTGCTGAAACTTGCAGCTAAACTCAACAAAAATTTTGCACCTAAAGTGAAACTGCACCCGTCATGTTTACGTATAAATAGAGATTTTTACTGTAGTTCAATAGCTCGATATTTACAAAAATTTATTGATTTACATTAGTTGCTTTGCACTCTTTACTTTCCTTAACACCCTGTTTCCAGTACAGTTTGAGTTGTGAATTGTTATTTACAGTGCTTGTCAATACTTTCCCAACTTAGACTGAAAACCTAGTCCTAGTTAGATACTTAGAAGTAATTTGAGGGGGATTTGTATCATAGGAGACAAAAAAGCAAAAATCCAGGATGATGACAGTGACCGAGGAAGTGAGGCCAGCTCAGGTAGCAGATCAAAAAGGACTAATGGCAGAGCAAGTGGTAAAGCTAAGGCTAACAAGAAAAAGACTGATGAGGCAGTTGATGAAGACAGTGATACAAGCCAAGCTAGCGGAAAACCCATCAAGAAAAAGGCAAGAAGCACACTGAAAATGAAAAAGGAAAAGGTTATCATCAGCAAAAAGAAGAAAGAAAGGAAGAAAAGTACTGGTAAGACTCTTAGATGAAGCTGTACTCAATTGACTTTTAATTGAGCATCTTTTACTTGTGGTGCCATTTTAACTGTTTGATCTTTTTTTTGTAGGGAATGATGAAGATAACGTTATGAGTGTGGTAAGTCTTATTAACACTGTGCATTTTCTCATGTGGAGTACCCTGAAATGAAGGAGTAGTATCCCTTCATTGGGGGTATAAATGTTCAAATTCCTGTAGTTTCTAAATGCTACTGAAGCTGCCTTAAGAACTCTTATTAGCTGTATGAACTGGTTGGCTTATTATAGTAATAATATAAGTTTTGCGCTGTAGCCTGAATAATTAGGAATCAGATTGTAAAAATTAATTAAGAGCCTAGGGAATCGGCAGTCGTTAAATGCTTGCAGGTAGTTTTGCTGATGAAAAGTTTGCAAACATCAGTAGGTCAGGTGGAAAAGTAGTCACTCTACCAAGAAATAGTGCTTTTACTCTCAGTAGTAATACTAGAGTTTGAGTCTGGTAGACTTTCTTTATAACAATCTGATCTCTTATCTTGTACATCAATTCAAAATATTAGCGAACTGGCCATTAGAGAAGCAGCTTGTAGGCAAAACAAATGGTTATCAGCCAAGGGATAAGAATTTTTGACCACAGAAAATTGTGCAGTTAATTGAAAGTGGAAAATAGTTGTTTTGGATAATTGGCATCTGAATGTAATGAAATTTACTATGTACTGTACCAGATGATGTTTAATGCATACCCCTCACTGAATGTTGTAAAAATAAGTACTGTTAACTAATTGTTAAGGAGTTCAGAGCATGTTTTGCATTGGTGATGATAGATTCCATGTTAATTGTTCCATGTTAGGATGAACATCAGGATTACTGTGAGGAATGTGAAGAGGGTGGAGACCTGTTACTCTGTGATACATGCACACTGTCATTTCACTTGAGATGTCTTGATCCTCCACTTGATGAGCCACCACAGGGACGTTGGAGTTGTCCTGTCTGTGTAAGTGAATGACTCTGCAAATCTATAATAACAAACTTTGCTTTCAATGAGTTTTTGAGGAGCTAAAAGAGACAACATACAATCTTCCCACCATTAATCCTCCATTTTGTTAGACCTACTGTATAAAAGTCCTCTGTACTGCAAATTTTAAAAAGTTTGAAGAAATTCTTTCCTTTGGTTTGCTTCACCTGGCCATTTCATTTTTATGTTAATTGGCTTGTTTAAGCCTTATTTTATGGTGTGCTGACTTAGGAAAATTATCTCTTGCAGGAAGATGAAATGACAAGCGATTCTAGTGAAGACATGCACAGCGATTATTGCCGCGTGTGTAAAGATGGCGGACAATTGCTTTGTTGTGACAGCTGTCCATCAGCTTATCACTTGCACTGCTTGATTCCACCCATGAAAAAAATACCTGGTGGAGACTGGAGGTGTCCAAGATGCAAGGTAATCAGAGCAGTCACTGTTTGCTGTGGTTGCCTAATTGCTTCTAGTAGAATTCTACTGGTATACTAATGCAAATGCTGTAATCTGATTGGCTGAGCCATTGAACACTATCAGCCATTAGCGTGCAGTGGCTGGAGGTCATCTATGAAATGACAATGTTTTTTTTTGTTTTTCTGAAGTTTTGCAGGAAAATTTTGATGCAAATGGATAATTAAATTCCCAAGAAGTCTAAATGAAGGACATTTATGGTTTCTTGACTTTTGAAAAAGTTGAAATTATTGAAAAAACTAATGCGCACCCGCACACAACTTCAATTTAAATGACAAGTCAATCAAAGCGATCTCTTTCAGGGCAAAGTCTAATAATATGTCAAGAAATAATTGGAACCATTACTTGAAGTAAATTTTAGTAAGAATTCTACTAAAACAATTAGATTATTCGCTCTCGATTTCTATAATGTGATAGTTGATTCGGCCTTCAACATCATCAACTATCACCTCATAGAAATCTTGACCTCGTAATCTAATTGTTAATTAGTAGAATGTTAAATTTTCTTAGTATAATGCAAATTCTGCAATCTGATTGTCCAAGCTATTGTACACTTGTACTCTTATACATAGTGAAAATGTTGATCTAATTTAATTCAAATTATGTTTTTCCTCGTAGAGTGAACCACTAAAAGGCAAAGTTGAGAGAATTCTCCACTGGCGTTATGTTAACCTTCCAGTTGAAGGTAGTACATTGTTACATTTTTTCAGTCCAGTATCGAAACCTTAATTTTTAACTTGGGAATATTTGTCAATGTATCCAATTTGTTTAAGGTACTGTGCTTGATGCAGATGGGAACGAAGAGCTAACTGAACCTGAGGTGTGTATATTTTATGGCAGTAAAGAGATCAAGTATTATTCAGTTGCAGTTAATATTCTTTCCAGATTGTTTTGTGGCACAAGTGGTGATAAATTACAATTTTAGCTTTTTATTTTTAATGTACGTTAACTTTTTTTCAGACCTATGAAACAAGGGAATTCTTTGTCAAATGGGTGGACATGTCTTACTGGAATTGTTCATGGATAACTGAACTTCAGGTATATGTTTGAGTTTACTAGTAACAGGGATTTTTGAGATCCTTTGAGATCAAAGAGAAAAAGAGAAGGCAACCATCCTTAGTTAACAATACCGTAAATCCTCGAATTAGCACCTCCCTCAAATAAGTACTCCCTTCAAATAAGCACCCCTCCTATCAGCTGAAATTTAAAATAAGCAGCCCCTCGAATAAGCGCCCCCCTCCCCATCTAGCCTAGATGGTTCATTGAACTGACATGTTATTTTATTGTTGTGAATGTGTAGCTGGAGATTTACCACCCCAGCATGTACCGAGCATACTTCCGTAAGAATGACATGGAAGAACCTCCTCCAGTTGATGATGGTGACGAAGACAAGGAGACACCAGCACATGTTATACAAAACAGTAAGGCAGAGGATGAGAGTAACCTGGAGGCAAGGTTTTACAGATATGGAGTGCGACCAGAGTGGCTACAGATTCATCGCATCTTGAGACATAGGTCAGAAACCTATATAGAGCATGTGTGTTACTCTGTGCTGCATTATCTGGTGATGAGAAAAGGGAGGTTTTACATAATATTTTATTGTCAACTCAAAGTGCAACAACAGGGATGTTTTGAGACTATAAAACAGAAATCAGGCTAAGAAATAGATCTTAGGAGTTGTTTCATATGTCAAAAACAAACTAAGGTGTATTCAATGGTTAGCTCAGCAGACTAAAGGACATTAATTTGTGTAAATATCTTCTTATATAATAGATTTTCTCCAAACTTAAACTGCAATCAGATAATGAATTACATAAGTCATAATTCAAGAAAAAATGAGGGTCACTGATTTCATTTCAAAGATAAATTGTGTGGAAAAATACTTTAATTTGAAACATGCAAGAGGCTTGACATTGTCTCCAGATTTGTAGGTTTCCATTGTTTCTAGTGTAGTGGCTATCGATTCAGGCTAAGAGATGCACTTTGTCCTATACAGGGTTACAAAGCAATCCAAAGAAATGTATTTTATCAAATGGCGAGATGTTCCATATAACCTGAGTACATGGGAAAACACAGAAGATCCTGTGAACTCTCAAATCAGGTTTGTGTATTTTTCTTTTCAGTTTGTGTTTTGTTGTCCAGAAAAGAAAAAAAAAATATAACTGGGCTTTTATTACTGCATTACATTGTTCTCTAATGCCTTTTCTCTTCACCCAGTGTAGAATTCCTGAATGTTGCACAAAATAAAGTGATGAAAATTCTAGTGAACATTAATCTGTCTTGTGCAATGAAAAATGCAATAAAAAAAATCTTGAAAATTTTTTTTTTGTTATTATTACTTGTAAATGTTAAGTTACAGCTTTAGGGTGTTTGATCTTTATAATGGTCAGTTATTTAGGTTACAATGCAACTTGTCTTTCTTTCAATTCAAAAAATGTACATTTGTCGTATTTCGTAGCAAGTGTGTACCTTATGTTTTAAGTGTAGGACCAATAATGTTTGTTTGAGTAAATAACAATTTCTTTTTGTTTCCAAAGTGATTTCAAGGACCACATAGCAAAATACAAAGAACTCAGGTGAGGTCTTACTCAACATTAATTTCATTACATATGCTTCCCTTGAAGCTGTGAGGTTGAGTGGTCAGTGTATGATATGTGTCAGTGTACAGTGAGGATAGTAGACCCAATTCATTGCTTCCCAGTAGTGTTAGCCCAGATTCAGTTCTAGAGTTTGACATTGTGACAGGCTGTGTTGAGGCCTTCTTGTTCCGTGGGTCATTGTTCCAGTTTGTTCACTTTCTGCTTTATTCTCTTTCTGACTCCCTTCCTCCCATCCATTACTCCTTCAATGTGGATGTTTAAAAGCAAGGATGGTTCGTTGTTGTCTGTCTCATGGTCGTCTCTTTGTGTAATTCTATAGAGATGCTTATGAGAAGAAAAACAGCACCAGTAAGAAAAAGCCACACAAGCAAAAGAAAGTCAAGAAAGCAGCACCAATCGGTGATGTAAGTTTTGTTCACTTTTGTTCTCTGTATTAATTTAGCAGTGCTAATTCATAATTTGATGGCATTGGCATCTTAAAAAATAACCCTTTTAATCACATATTTAGACATCATATTCATTTTAAATTTAATTCAAGTAGCAGAGCATTACACTGTATTATAACTATCATTAACCTTCTTATGCTGTGTTCAAAAATTAAGATTGAAACATTTTAATATCAATTTGATATAATGTGAAGTGTAAATGGTAACATTTATTTATTTATTGATCAATACCAGCTTGATAACTCATTACATGTGTTAATATAATGATTATGAAATAATTAATTGTAAAATAATGATTCGTGTATAATAATTATTACTATGAAAAGTGAGACAGTGAAAATAAATGCAAACTTTAGAAGGTACTGACTAATATTTACTGTAACATTTCATGATTATGAAATAATGTATGAACTTACTGTTCACTGGAAATTTCATCTATTAATTGGTAACCTAAACATCAACTTGATGCATTCAAATTTAATTTTTGATTAATAATCTGTAAGATATTTTGATGTTTAGTACTTCAAAGCCTATGAGCAGTAAATGCTCTATTTACGCTATTAATTTGTACCAGACTGTCCTTACATTCCTGAAATTGTGAGTAATTTTTAAAAAGTGCCACCTTATCTTCTCCACTCATTTTATTTTGGTTCCCCTTAATTTGGGAGAAGAGAGTTTGATGGATGTCGCCTACAGGATAGTGAATCTTGTGAAATCTACTAGAGCAGCAATGGGTGACAAGCAAACTTTGAAGTCTCAGAGGAACATGTGCCTTTTTTACAAATCTTTCATTTACTCACTTCTCATGAAGAATTAGCAGATTTATTTTTAGGGGACTCAAGCAATGACAGCATCTTTGGTACTAAGGAAGAGATTTTATTGCCCATGCCCACCAAAATAAGTTGAACTTAGTCCTTTCACGTTGTTTTTTTGCAGAGTACAGCTAAGCAATATGCAAAGATTTTTAGAAAACAGCCCTAAGAAAATATGCACTCTGATTGGTTAAAAATCATGTTTCTATAACTCGATAGAAACACAGAACTAGCACGAGCTGTTGATGTGATGATGGCTCGGGTAAAGAGAATTTACATTTTGATGATAAAGTAAACAAGCTGTTTTTCTTTTTTTGTCGGGGTGTTCTCTAAAAGAAATAGAAAACATGTTCTTTGTGTTTCTATTGAGTTATAGAAACACTCGTGAAAGTTTGGGAAAACTCAAAAAAACTGTGGAAACACTCGCCTGTGGCTCATGTTCCCACAGCATTTCTTGTTCTCCCAAACTTCCACTTGTGTTTCTATAACTCGATAGAAACAAGGTACATGTTTTCTATTTCTTAAATAATGTAGAGTGTGCATAGTCATGGTCTGGGTTATTCTGACTTTACACCAGGATGCACATGGTGTAATGAAGAGGTGTTTGTTGCTTGGTGATTTCAGTGACAAAATCCACAAACTCACTCGTAGTTGATTCCCTACCTGCTGTCATAACTGTAATATTTATTATGAAATGTAGATATCTAGTTTTTGCTAATGATGATTTTGTGGCCTGTGTAGGATGAAGATCCTAATTCAGATTCTGAATCATCAAAGGTTGATAATGCAGATAAACCTGAAACCGATGTAAGAGGCTACAGTATAAATAGTAGACTTTAACTTTACAATAGATACTGCTAATTAAATGGCTCTAAACTATAAAGATTTAGTCATACCATTAGAAGGTAATAAACCATAAATGACTACTTGCTTTCTTTTATCAGTGACTGCATGATTTTAAGTAAGAGTAAAATGAAGAAGTAAAAGATAAATACTTTTGGCAATAAACTATAGGAAAAGCTTCAATAAATTTTGCAGTTGATCAAGCTCCCAACATTTGCATAAGAATTGCAAAGTTCCTGCTAAAGCCAAATTCACTTTCCTTGCATCTGCTTTTAACAAATAGCTGTAAAAAACTGTGAGGAACTCATATTTCTTTCAAATCTAACCTTAAACGTTACCCCACAAATCAAAAGCTTTCATTATCCAGTTTGCATTTAAGATTTTTAAGTGAACCCTTAATCACGAACAGTATTGTAACTAAAGGACTGTGTTGGTATTTAAAATGCTTAAGAGCTAAAGTGCTATAATCTGCTGTAAATCATAATTTATTAGGTTCTTGACACTAGGTACATTTAACACTTTTGTAAGTTACAGTACCTTTTTTTGTCATTTCAACAGCCTCGTGATAAGTATGATGAGCAGCCAGACTACATAACAGCATGTGGTGGGAAGCTGCATGATTACCAATTGGAAGGATTAAACTGGTTACGGTTCTCCTGGGCCCAGGGTACAAACACTATCCTGGCTGATGAAATGGGTCTTGGCAAGACAATTCAGACTATAACCTTCTTGTACTCTATCTGGAAGGAGGTTAGTCAATAATTCATTTTATTAACTTTATAAACAAGGTACCAGTGTGCTCCCTGCATGTAAGTCTGAAGTGTAAGCAAACAAAAAGGGCCTGATCTGTCTTACATACAGTTGTTACTTTAACTTGGGACTACTTCGTTCGTAGAGCTGCCTGTCGATCTTAGTCAGTAGGGCCTTGGCACAAGAATCCAGCCATCAAATCATGTCTCCAGAACCACCTTTTCTTCATGCCAAGACCCCAGTGTCCAAGAGGGACAAGAAGCTCATGGGGACAACAATACAACCCCTTCGATTCACTGGAATTTGAGAGGGATTGTTCTACATGTAGTCTATATTTTACTCCATGCCTACAATCTGGGCCTTCACTAGTGCCAAGTTATAGTGGGGAAAATGCTGTTAAATATACACTTGCAGGATACAAGAACATTATTAACAAATCAATTACTGTTGTCAATTTTGCTGCTTTTCCCAGGGTCACTCTCCAGGTCCATTTTTAATCAGTGCTCCTTTGTCTACGATTATCAACTGGGAAAGAGAATTTGAATTTTGGGCTCCTGACATGTATGTGGTCACTTATGCTGGAGATAAAGTCTGCAGGGCAACCATCAGGTGTGTTTACACTTAGTTTGTCATCATGATGTTAAGTGCACAATCATACGTATGCATCTTAGATACTCATGATCTTTCTGACACCTAATTAATAATTGTGAAGTCAATCCTGTGATTAACAATGGCATACATGTAGCTCAACACTCGTCTTAAAATTTCATCATTGACAGGTTTTAATGAAGAACCGGCTATTTTTTCAGAGAAATTTGTAGCATGATCAAACTATAGGAAAGGGGAAATTAAATTCAAACAGATGGCAAAAAGTGGGGTAGTTTCCTGGCTATTGAATTAATTTGCAGTTCACTAATATTGGATGAGCAATACTTATTAGTGAAAATAGTTTGAGCAGAGTTGTTTGTCATGTTTGTAGAACTTATTAAATAACAGTATGACATTTTTTCAGGAATAATGATTTTTCTTTCGATGAAGATTCTGTCAAGTCTGGTTTAAAACCTCATAAATTGAAGGTTCGTGTTAAAGCATTGAATCATTAATTCTAAAGCAGTTCTAATGGCAAGTTTAATATTATTGGGCCTTACAATGTATGGTTTTGCTAGTTAAGTAGTTTCATGAGCCCGGAGGGTGAGTTAAATGTAAATAAGCTTATTTGTACTCTACCTATTAGAGTTTGATAATAAATTAGGTCATGGTAACTTAAAATGTGGATTCTAGGCTTATTCCTTTTAGAGTTGTAAAACTGAAACTGTGCACTTTGTTTTGTAGAAGGACCACCCTGTCAAGTTCCAGGTGCTGTTGACGTCATATGAACTTGTTTCAATTGATATGACTACCCTGCAGTCCATTGACTGGGCTGTGCTGGTGGTAGATGAAGCTCACAGACTTAAGAATAAACAGTCTAAGGTGAGACCAGAAACACTCTGTTACAGTTAGTCAAATTATAACACTGTAATTGTGGCATTTTTAGCTGAACCTTTGAAATACCCTGGGCGTATTATGTTGGACCATTTTGTTCTGAAGACGTTTTATCATTAAGTTCTACAACATTACTTATGCAGACTCCCCTGGCTGTAGACAAATTGTCCCCTTTGAGAGGTGTCAGCTTGTGGAAGGTTTAAAATGTAGTGTTGGTATGTCGCTGGGACTACAACTAAGTGTTCGCTTACAGGAGCTGTCTGCCCATGGGAGTGGGAGAGGACTGACTGTACATGCCTTTGTTACAATGTTCTGTGCTATTTTGTTTCTCATTAAATGATTTTTGTGTTTCAGTTTTTCAAGATTTTAAGTGAATATTCTATTGACTATAAGCTGCTGTTGACGGGAACCCCTTTACAAAATAACTTAGAAGAACTGTGGAACCTTCTTAACTTCTTGGATCCGAGAGAGTTTAGGTAGGTTTTTGACCTCTTTTCTATATGATAGAAAAGTGAACAATAATCAAATATTACATGGAAGTTCATTTAAATTAGCCAGCTTTTGCAGCTACATTCCTGACAAGGTCAGACATCTCTGAATTAGTAGGCTAGTAAGGAAAACCGCTTCCCTTAAAACCATACTTATTTATCATACTAAAGTGAGATACAAAGGTTCAGAAATTTTACTAGGCTTTTTCTGTATATGCTACAAAGGGCAGATAACAAATGCTGGCCAAGGTTGCCAAACACAACAAACAACAACATTAGTTTGTCTTCAAAGCATCAAAGAAATGCAAAAGTACACAAACATACTGTACACTCAGATCAACTCAAACCTGATACTACACTTTTTTGCTCTGAATTATTTGCAGAAACCAGAACAGTTTTCTGACAGAGTTTGAGGATGTTGCTAAAGAAGATCAAATCAAGAAGCTTCATGATATCCTGGGTCCTCACATGCTGCGTCGTCTGAAGGCAGATGTCTTGAAAGGAATTCCTTCCAAAAGTGAGCTCATTGTGAGAGTGGAGCTGAGTCCACAGCAAAAGTGAGTTAAAATTACTCCAGTCATCTTGGCTAATGTAAATCACTGAAAATGTCAACATTAAACAGTCATTCCCTCATTTGTCTATCTTTTCCAACATTTAGGTTAATGTTCATGTGTGTATTTGTGCATATAGCTTGATGTTATAGAATTGAAATCCTTGGATCCCTGCAACTTCTAGAAAGATTTGTAGAATCAGCACTTGGTTCCCCTGACTGCAAATCCAGTCAGGTTTGCGATTGTCACAATCCCATTGCTAGCAGCAGCCACTCTTATTTAGATTTAATTTTAGCTGATGAATTTTTTTTCCTTGACTTTTTCTTTTCAGGAAGTACTACAAGTACATTCTAACAAGAAACTTTGAGGCTCTCAATACTAAAGGATCTCACCAAGTGTCCCTATTGAATGTGATGATGGAGCTCAAGAAGTGCTGCAATCATCCTTACTTGTTCTCTTCTGCTGCACTGGTACATTTGATGCACTTCTTTTTCAGTTCCTGTTTCTGGGAATTGACTCACTCAACAGTTTCTATCACCAAAGTTGCTAAGCAGCACAGCATATCCTCATTGTGCCATGCTGGCTGACAATACTTGGAGTTATTGCACTTTTTACAGCTTGTATAATTACATGTATTATTGCCATCTTTGGATGCTTCCACAAAGATTGGCCTACGATTGGCTCTCAAATTGATTTAGGAGTCAGGTTATGAAGCGTAACACCACAGGACTTGAAAAAATATCATAAGCTTTCTCTTGGTAGCAAGCAACTCTTACATTTTGCTTGCTTGGAGCAGCTGTGTGCTTGCCTTGGTTTACCTTTTTGTTTTAGAATCATAATTTAGGCAGGAAATAGTTTGTTTGAGCTATTACTCATTGGGCAAGTATATGTAAGCATCATTTCTCTTTGAGCTACCATCCCTTAATTAAGTTAAAGTTAGCCTCTATCTTAAAAGTAGTTATCAAAGGAATTTTTTGTTTTGTGTCATCAGGAAGCCCCAAGAGGTGCCAATGGTAACTTTGATTCAGCAGCCTTGACCCGTGCCTCTGGTAAGCTAGTGCTGCTTGAAAAGATGTTGAAGAAATTACAAGAGGAGGGACATAGAGTGCTTATCTTTTCTCAGGTAAGAAAGAAAAAAACGATGTTCCAGAAGATAGTAATAAGTAAACTTTGGCCATTTCAAAGTTGCATTTTATGATAACTTAGGCAAATATTGCTCACTTCTTGCTTCCAAATGATGAAATTGCTTCCATTTGTAAGCCTCTGGTTGTTTAAATGTACAGAGAGTCTTGATCTTCTTAATGATGAGAGCTTGTCGTGTTAAACCTAACCTCGTGATGAAAGTGGACATACGGTAATTTATTTGCACTAGATGACAAGAATGTTGGACCTCTTAGAAGACTTCCTTGAGGGACATGGTTACAAATATGAGAGAATTGATGGAACCGTTAATGGATCAGCCAGACAGGAATGTATTGATAGGTTTAATGGTGAGTTGGGAGTTATTTTCATCCCTCTGTTGTTCCAAAGTTTCTATTCTGCAAATGGATATATGAAGGATCGTATGTTTGAACTGCCGAGAAAGATATGGAGACATAATTGTGACGTCTGAAAAAAATTCAGGCCTGAACGGGATTCGAACCCATGACCTCTGCGATACTGGTGTACTGCTTACAAACTGAGCTATCAAGCCAGCTGGGAGCTGGTCATGTTGTGAGTTCGTAATATACCTGTAGATGATAAAAATGCAAATGAATATATGAAAGATCATATAATTGAACTGCAGAGAAAGATATGAAGACATGATTGATCATCACAGTTATGCACGCAACTTAAGCAGTTGTGGAATTAAAGCCTGAAAAAGTTCCATCATGCAACAGAGCTTGGGTCTTTTCTTAACAGTTGCTAAGCAAAAAGGTACAGAAATCTTAAAAACAAAAACTGCCCTGCACACACACAATTACCGCTGATCACAATAATTGTAATTGTTCCTGATTTGTCACATATTGAGGTAGTGACTGGATAAGGTAATCCTTAGTTTGTGAATCTAAGACCCAAAAGGCTCATGGCACTGGTATTTTATTCATGCTGTTTTCTTGTTTAGCTCCTGGTGCACAGACATTTTGTTTTTTGTTGTCCACTCGAGCTGGAGGTCTTGGTATCAACTTGGCTACTGCTGACACTGTGTTCATTTATGATTCTGATTGGAATCCACATAATGATATTCAGGTATGGAATGAAACTGTTATGAAGGTTGCAATACATGCTAGATTCACCTCTACCAATGAAACTAAAGATTTGTCCTAAACGTGGGTGTAAAGCCAAAATAAATTGAGGGATGACCACAGAAGTCAATTTGTTTTATGGTTAAGAGAAACTAGATATTCACACCAACATGGTAAACATGTTTAAAAGTGGTTTAACCAAACAAGGTTAAAAATTAGTTGCTCATACCCTACACATGCATCCCACAACATAACAAAGTAAGAATTTGTTTGATAAAAATATTTAAGTAAGGGGATTTGAAATTTGTCTTTTCAAAATGACTTCAAAGCGTAGTCGACTACTTGGAAAAAGCTAAACCCAGTTTAGCTAAACTGGTTAAGTTGGTATGTATGGGCAGTAGATGGTGTGCAAATCTTGCAAATTCATTCATGTATGTGATACAGTTCCTTTCCCACTTATCAGTACTTTGTTTTATTGTTTGACCTTAGGCATTCAGCAGAGCACATAGAATAGGCCAGAACAACAAGGTAAACCACTCTTTTATGTTTGCTTTTCTCCTGGAAACTGTGGGACGTTCTTTAATAGTGAACGGAATGAGCTTGGAATTGTCAAAAATGAAAAGGCTTATGTTAAGTAATTGCAAAGAGGAGAACTAGCTAAACCAGTGAAGCTGTTTTCCGTTTACTTTATAATAATGTTTTAAAAAGTATATCCGGCAGACAGGACGTTATAAATCATTTGTTCTTGGATTTATTTGACACCTCATCAGGTTTGTGGTCTTCACATTTTGTCTCTGATGGATGCGATATATTTTCTTTTAACTAAAACTATAAGTGGCAGAAGGATATGTCATTGTTTGCTTGACTCTTAAAAATATTTTGGAAAAAGAAAGTAGGTGTGAAAGGTAAACACTGCTGGGCTTTACTGGAGACAAATCCCAGTCGAGGTTTCCCTTACTTATTGGAGCACAAACACACCTTGTGCTGTTTTAAAACTTTTCTGTGTTCTTTTAGGTCATGATTTATCGTTTTGTCACAAGAGCCAGTGTCGAGGAGCGCATCACACAGGTAATGTTTCTCTTGATGTAAAGAATGAAATGATGGCGTTCATGAATCTCTTTAATAACCGTTCCTTGAACAATAAGTTGACTGACTGGGTTGTGAACCTAAGAATATTCGGTCAATGTTAAATTCATAAAAATTAAAGTTGCATTTCTCGGCAGGTTGCCAAGAAGAAAATGATGCTGACGCATCTTGTGGTAAGGCCCGGCCTGGGATCAAATAAAGCGGCTGTGATGTCCAAGAGTGAGCTGAATGACATTCTCAGATTTGGTACACAAGAACTTTTTAAGGATGACAATGCCAAGGATGGAGGTGAGACTTGTTCTTCTGGTTTGCAAGGGTTTCATTTGGCCTGCCATTACTTTGTTTTAACATCACAGTGCACTCTGCTGTATGCAGTATGGTAGAACTCTGCAATGGAATACATTATTTTGTTAGTTGATGCAAGATTACTTCAAATCGCATTTTCCATTCAATTTATAAACAAAATTTGAAGTTGTTTCTTCTGAAGTTTGCAAGATGAGCTTACTCGGGTGCTGTTTGGTTGTTGCATGAAGTTTTTTTAGTTAATCAATAAATGCTTGTACTGGTATGCCGTGGTTGTCACGTGATGAAAAATTCCCAGAGGCCTTCTGTAAGTGACTTTTCACTTTGTTTCAGACTCTGGTGACTCGGGGCGTATTGATTATGATGAAAAAGCTGTGCTTTCGTTGTTGGATCGGACGAGCAGCCATGATGACGCACCTGATGAAGAAAAAGACATCATGGCCAATGAATATCTTGCTTCTTTCAAGGTAAGAAGAAAAAAGTTTACATTTAATAGTCTTTCGGAATAAATATTGTACAGCAGCAGCTTGGGAAAATGATCTTCGCATGTCAAAAGAGAAAGAACGAGAGAGCAGCATTTCTTATGCTGCGCTCTTGTAAGGACTTCTTTTACTCTGAGTGTTTGTATTGTTATTTTCATGAGTACAAACGCATTGTTCTGACATGCAATATTAAAATAATGAGTACACAGGGCCTGTAACCTTAGCATTAGGCTAACAGGGTAGTACATCACTCAAACAGTATTATTCAAGTTATAAGCATGTTAATAGTGACTTGTCCACTATTTAGTGTGTGGTCAAGATATGATCAAGACACTTCATTCAAACATGCAAACATTAACACGATATCGAACCAGCCGCATGGCCTGCAGACTTACTGTTAGACTGTCTGGTAGTATAAGTTCACACAGTTAATCACTTTAGTAAGTGATCAACCTCTTGTTTTTCCTGACGATATCATTACAGTGTCAAGCAGACAGGTGGTGGGAAGAAAGAAAATCTTCACTAAGACTGCGGTTAATACACTCTTTAGCATGTATTGAATTGAGACAAAGTCGCAATGCCCCACAAGTAGCTTACGATATGCTAAGCTCCTTCAATGGCAAGATCAGAATGTTAAATCTCCTCACTGATCGCCATGTATGTCTGTCAGTGCTAGTTTGGAGAATCTAGTTGTACAGTAAGTAAGACAACATCCTAGTCCTTCAATTAATGGACTGTGACTAAATACTGGACTTGATTTCGTAAACTGATTCCCATGAAATATAAGTTGGAATCATGATGATTTTGAAATTCCCTAAACTTTTCAGCTGTCAGCCACTTAAAAGTATATGAAATTTTCTGTATCAGGTGGCAAGCTACGTGGTGAAGCAGAAAGATGAAGATGTTGAAGTCCTCAAGGTTTGTGTCTTATTCCCATTTAACGGATCAGAAGCTTTTCTTGTGTTTCCATGGACTGTTCAGCCTTAGAACCTTGTGTATTTGAAAAAAAAAAAAGAACGACAAGTAAAAAATGCTTTGCATCCAGGGTATGCAGTATTGCTACCACTTTTTAATCTTTTCTGTCAACTTTCTTCGTTAACAGCAAGACGCAGAGACTGCCGACCCTGACTACTGGGAGAAACTTCTTCGTCATCATTATGAGCAGTTCCAAGAAGATGAAGCAAGACATCTTGGAAAGGGGAAGAGAATCAGAAAACAGGTAACTTCTAGAGGATTTTGAGAGGCTCCAATCTTGTGTGAAGGAACAGTGACCTAATGGTTGGGTCCCAGCTTGTTCAGGGTCGTTGTGTTGTCATTGTTGCTTTTGTTTTTGGAAAGACACTTGGTTATCACAGTGCTTGTCTCCTCGTTACTCCCGCATTGATAGAGCTTGCAACTGAAAGAAAATCGTAGAAAGTGTAACATTTGCTCTATTCCTTTAGTGTTCGCTCACGCTTTGACTCACAAATGTTTCGTTTCCAGGTCAGCTATGTGGACGGAGGCATGGAAGATCAGGAAGAATCAGGTAATATGAAACATGTGTGCTTATTCCTAAAGTTATTGAAACCCGGCGTGCTATAAATGGAAAGACAAGGACAGTTCCCCAGTCTTAACCACTCATATCCAAGTGTAAACTACTTGTTGTCGCCTCTTTCGTGTCTCTCAACGTAACCATTCAATTATTTCGAATTACATTGTAAAATGGTTTCAAATAAGAAGTACCGATTACATTCCCCCTTAAAATGAGAACAAGGAAAAAAGATTCAACATTTTTCTGCATAAAATATTGAGTATTACCATTGTTTAATGTTTGTTGCGGCTAAACGTAACGAGCTCAGGCACATTTCAACCAATGGCTTATCTTTAGTGAGCGACAGTACGTTTTGTGTTTGTAGCTTGGACCAATAATCTGTCAGACTACGAAGACGATGGGTACAGTGATGTTGATGAGGAGGAATCTGATGAAGAATTCAACCAGAAAACTGAAGGTAACGCGCATCCATACAGATGTTGTCCATTTGTTGTTTTACTGCTGATTCTCACCGTGTAGTTTCCACTGCAGGTCGTCAACGAAGGGGTGGTCGAGGCGCTTCTGATAGGGATGTTACTCCTCCTCTTCTGGCAAAGGTTCAAGGCAACTTGGAGGTATAGTGTCCAATTTGTCAATTGCCTGAGGGATCGGTTCTTTTAAGGGTAGCTTGTTAAACAAATTTTGACGGATTTCTTCTTTAAGGGGAATCCATTGAAATATGCTTCATTTGTTACAGAATATTGATTGTTTGAGAGAATATCGAGCAAGTTAATTTTCGGTTTCAACTCAGTGTCACTATCTGGTCGTCAACACTTGATTGTTGCTTTTGTGGAGTATCCCTAGCCCTTGGCCAAAGCAATTCAACAACATACGTTCCGTTTACATTATCAACTCTAAGACTGATGATGAACCAAGCCAGAAAATGTCAAACCATCAAACCATCAATTAAAGAAGCCATTTAAGTGGTGTGTTGTGTATCATAAAAGTCCTTTTCATTCCTAACTATTTCTAACTTACGTTCACTATCATCTTACTGATAAGGTCATGCAATTATTTGTTCAGGTGTATGGCTTCAACCTGCGACAGCGGAAGGCATTCCTGAATGCAGTCATGAGATATGGTTTGCCCTCTCCTAAGGGTTCTCGTAGATCCCAATGGTAGGACGTACTTTTGAATAAATACCTTTCCTGTTTTATTATTACTAAAACCTTCATTGGAGCTCTTTGTTAGCTTCGTGATTTTTTTCCCCTTAAGAAGAAGACATTTGTTGGTATTTTCCTGAGTTTAACTTTGTTCTTTCCTAGGTTTGCGAGAGATCTCCGCGGAAAATCAGAGAAAGCATTTCAGTGAGTAAAGCATGTTCGTTTAAGTCTCTACCTCGTGTAAGCGAAGGCGTTAAACCGTTCTCAATTTTCCTCAAACCTGCCAACTTCCAGTCCAGATTGCAAGGTCTTTTACTATCACCACAACATTTTGGTCACAGGGTGACTATATATGTCTAGGTCTCTTTTCTGTTTGTTAAAATGCAACCTATTGTGTCATTGTTCTGCAGGGCGTATGTGGCCATGTTTCTGCGTCACCTGTGTGAGCCTGGTACGGACAACAGAGAGACGTTTAATGACGGAGTGCCTCGTGAAGGAATACAGAGAACACAAGTACTGACCAGGATCGGCATCATGAGCCTTATAAGGAAGAAGGTATGCGCCATCTACCAATCCTAACTTACGTTCTGGGCCGGGTCGTTCAGAGCCCGATTACGCTAACCCAGGATTAGCGAGAATTTTGATGTCAGTTTTGCAATTTTTTTTAACCCAACCATTGTTTTACGTGTTTTTTATACGCTAATTTGTTCAAACAACGAGAAATATTAACCTATAACTGAGACAGTGAAATAAACACACACCGTTGGCTCCCCAAAACAACTTCCTTCTAATCATCACGAGAATGGTTAAATGAAACATTCGCGAAGAGTAAAAATATTTTTGCATGTCTAGTATTACTTGGAAATCAAGCTTCAAAATCGTTATTGCTAAAATTGCGCTCTGTTCGGTATGTACGCAAGGAAGGATGAATGTATCTTAACACGTGTTGAGTCAGTTTAAACTACGTATGTGCCTTCTGAATGGTGTTATTGACACAGCAGACGTGATGAAGAAAAGTGGTGAAAGTGCCAGAAAAATGTTTTAATCTAGTTTTTTTCCGATACTAAAGCGAGCCTGTATGTGTAGGCTTGGCCTTTTCAAGTTTTGTTCATATTGCAAACCGTTTCCATCGTCACTATCGTTCACCATCCTCACTTCGTTACTGACTTATGTTCTTGGTTTCTCGAAGATCTCGTCTGTTCTCGAGCTTTTCGACACGATGATCAGAATAGATGAAAATATCCTTTGATAATTGCTTCTGTTTTGTCATGTGTGTCGACAGGTGGAAGAGTTTGCTCATATCAATGGCTGGGAAGCTTATCCCGAGGAAGACAGTTTGACAGACAAGCCGTCAAGTAAGACATCATCACGTGTTTCCACGCCTGTAGCGGAAGTCGACAGCAAGAAGGCTGAACCGGAAGTGGTAAAAACGGAGACAAAACCAGAAAAGAAAGACCAGGCCGAAGAAATCAAACCCGAGCCGATGGAGGTCGACAAAGATGAAGCAGGTATGAAGTATGGAGAGAAATTCAAACCTATAGCTTAGGCAGGTTATTTAGATAATGCTAAGTTACTAACTTCTTGTATCTTCTTGCATCTAAAGTTAAAACAAGCGACAAAGAAGACAAAGATGCTGTGAAACAAGAAAATGGCGAAGCAGCAAGCGTTACCCCAGATAAAAGTGAAGATGGCAAAGATGCAGTGGATGAAGATAAACAGGACCAAACTGACGGTAGTTAGTTTTAAAGCAGTAGTCAGTTTATCTTAGAAATTCATCACAAAGGAATTCACTTGTCGACTTTGACTATGTTTCACCACTAAAGCGAGCATTCTTGATATTGTCTCGAGACCTTTGTCATTAAAGTGTTAAGCATAAGATGTGGTGTTTCACAAAATATATGTTTAAAGAAATCTTCAATTGTAGTGTAAGACTGTGGCATTAACGAATCTTAAAATCCATTTTAGCTTTCCTTTGAAAATTCTTGGTTTGAGGAGATAATCAAGAGCGTGCGCTTATTTTGAATTGTACATGTTCATGTAGAGGGGCCGCCATTTCGGCTCTTGGGTAAATGTATGCTAATCTATCTATATCATTTGATAGGTGATTCTAACACGGAAAAAGAGTCTAAAATGGAGGTGGACCCGCCCAGCGTGAACGAGGCAAGCCCAAAAGATCGGGATGAAGGCGAAATATCTGACAAAACAGAGCCCGTGGACAATCAGGAAAAAGGAGAAACGGCAGCTGAAGATGGCAAACATGCTGAACAAAAGGAAGTCAGTGGTGACAGTGATGAAAAGGTTGATAAAACCGGTGACTCTGATAAAACTTTGGACCAAAACAATGTTGATTCTGGTGAAAAGAATGATGACAATAATGTTGCTTCTGATGAAAAGAGAGATGATAGTGAAGCGAAAGTCGACGAGGGTGAGGAAGAGACCAAAACAGAATCAGGAGAATCTAAAGGTGATATTGAAAAGGATTCATCGGACAAGAAGGAAAAAGGTGAAAAGCCAGAGACGGTTAAGGAAGTTGAAAATCCCTCCGAAAAGGCTTCAGAGCCAATGGAGACGGATGACACATCGGACAAACCAACGGAGCCACTTGAGGAGAGCGAGAAGAAATCCGAAAAATCCGAATCTGATGAAGGTAGCGAAAAGCCTTCTGAGAAAACGGACTCTAATCAAAAGCAGGAGAAAAATAGCGAGACAGTTGAATCGGATCAGAAGACAACAGAGAAAACATCAGAAAAGTCTGAAGAGGTTCCAAAAACGGAGCAATCTGAGGTGAAATCTGACACTGCCACGACTCAAAAATCAGAGAAATCCCCCGACAAGACGACTGTGACTTACAAGGCTGGCAGCAGTGTGCTTGGAGATCGGCGTCGATTCATGTTTAACATTGCTGATGGAGGGTTCACGGAGCTACACACGCTGTGGGAGGTGGAGGAGAAGAGAAAGTGTGACGACATCTGGTGGAGATGCCATGATTACTGGCTGCTAGCGGGAGTTGTCACGTATCCTCAGCAAACATACGTAGTTATCTGGAGGGGGGTGTGGCTATAGCATGAGAAACGTGCCAGTATTCACCTCCTTCACTCCGAAGGGAAACCATAACAGGTTGATAGTGTAGGTGTGTGGGATGGGTATGGTATGTGTGATTGGCGAAGTTAGGTGAGGGGCTAATCAGAGAGAGATCTGTGTATACTGTATTACTGCGTCGTCGCATCTCTCATTCCGTTCTTGGGGGCAGCCTGGATGAGATAGCTGTAGTTTTAGCTTGGTTTAGGTTAAGTACATGTATGTGGCAAAGTATCATAAAACGTGAACTTGGGTACCTTGGGATGTGAGGCCTTGTGTGACACCAATCATCGAATCAAAAGATGATAAGTAAAGGTGACAGTGAGCTCGGGATGTAGTCAGGAGCCATTGGTATTTGCCTAGTTACAAATCTAACTCATAACAAACTATTTTCAAGCTATCCGTCAGTAGGGTTGACTTCACGAATTAGTCATTCTTAAAATACAAATACCACAAAAACCAACTTCGTAAACGGAAACCTGTATCGTGTGTCGTTTTATGTTGTGATAATTTGATTAATTTATTTTGAACCTCTCCTTGACTGCCTATTACTCTGTTAGTCACGGCTATGGTCGGTGGCAGGACATTGCTAATGATCGCAAGTTTTCAGTGGTTAACGAGCCTTTCAAGAATGGTGAGTTGTTACACTAGCCTCTGTTAATAATTAGTAGTTTTGGCTTGGTTTGCTAGTAAAAGTTCACGATCCAATCCGAGAATGACGATGTAAAACTGACGGGATGAGCTTGTTTATATCCCAGTTGAAACTTGATAGGCAGCCAGCAAGAGCACGCGGTTTACTTTTACAAAAATTAAATCATAATACGAATTGCATGAATGAATATCATCATCATCATTTCTCTTCGCGCCAGTAGGCGCATAAGGCCGTCACGCTTTCCGACCAACACTCCCTGTTCCATGCCACCGCTTTGGCTACTTCCCAGCTCTTCCACCCCGCCTTGTTTCTTTCCTTTTCCACCGTCCTTCTCCAAGTTGTCTTTGGCCTCCCTCTCGCTGTTCGACCTTCTAATGCTGTGAAGCAGTCGTCCGCACCCTCTCTCCTGAGTACGTGTCCCAACCAGTTCCACCTTCTTCGTCGTACCTCGCAGCTTATGTCATTGACCTCTGCCATTTCAACCACTCTCTTGTTTGTAATTCTTTGCTGCCATCTAATTCTCAGTATCCGTCTCAG
>Ga0126338_10000365_pt1 | contig 23438 bp, 11 predicted proteins | sample OrbCmetagenome_2_FD_92529 | JGI IMG/M metagenome (GOLD analysis project Ga0126338, IMG submission 92529) | Coral microbial communities from Petempiche,Puerto Morelos, Mexico - Orbicella C C metagenome | ecosystem: Host-associated > Invertebrates > Cnidaria > Coral | place: Petempiche,Puerto... | reverse complement strand
TTCCGCTACACTTCTTTCGTGCTCTACCGCTTCCTGCGTGCTTTACAACAGAACAGAGCACAGTCGGGGCTTCTTTATTTGTTAATCAAAAAATAATACGAAATCAATATTTGAGCAACGACCAAATTCATTTTCAAGACATAACTTCCAAACCAGAACAAAAGATTGATGTAATTTTCGGACGGTTGTTGTCAATTAAATCTCATTGAATCTAAGAACTCAAAACTACGAAATCAATATTTGAGGCACGACCGAGATCATTTTCAAGAAAACCTCCACACCAATTTGAATTTTCAATTTTCAGAAAGGATGAGAATCAAATGGACAACTGTACGCACCATGCAACTACTGCATTTTCGTATAAAAGAAAAACTAACCACGCAATCCCGATTTAATATATTTTACCCAAAGAAACACTAAAGCGAAATTAAGCACTCAGAAATTATCCCAGTATTCCCAGTGAATCTGAATCTCAGGTCATTAGGTCCGGAAGGTTGACTTCAAGTTTATATGACAACGCTTCCTATCTCTGAGCAAGATATGAGTTAGTCATTGTTTTTACAGTCATAATTTTAAACATTATGCCATCCTTATTCACTGTGAGCAGCTGTTTTCAGATGAGAAACCATTTGAATTTGTAATTCAAATTTGAAGAATCAAATACGATTATATCAACACTGCGAAATATTCCATTTTTCATAAACTTAAAAGATGAAGATTTTACGAGAGCCATGCATGATCCTTATTTCAATCATTATGCCACATTATTAGCTGTTGGCAGCTGCAACCAGATGAGAAACCATTTAAATTTTTAATTCAAATTTGAAGAATCAAATATGAATATATGAGCACTCCGAAATATTCCATTTTTCATAACTTGAATTGAAGCTTTCACGAAAGCGTAAACATGGCGTCAAATCTCTCCCTATGTTTCACGCTAAGCACATTACTTGCATTCACAAGTTCAAGGATGTTATGCCCGAGAATTTTCTTTCAAAATATCGACGAAAACACCATGCCCTACAAAATCATCGAAGGCGTTTACATTGAGGAGGACAATTACCACAACAATTTCCCAGTCTTTCGCAGGGAGAACGGCAGCTTGCTATTTTATCACACCGTCGATAATAAAGGTAAACATTATTTGGTTTTTGGAGTTAATCTGAAAGACTATTTTGGCGTTGCTGCTCTTCTTCATAGGGATCCCTCGTCTTGGTTGAGTTCAGGGATTTCAATCGACATGAATGATGTATTTGGTGGAATCGTGAGCCACTGGGAATTCTACAATACCCGTGATCAGACCACATACCACCTGTCGACCTTGTCTTCTTCCAGAATCAAAGCTGTCTGTGTGGATAAAGATTTCAGAGAATGTAACTCGGAGAGAGTTTCCTTGAGCAAGAACTTAAAGGATAAAGGAGGAATCATTTTGAACGATCCCGCAAAAGACTATTTCTTTCGCCTAGAGGGCACGTATCTCAATCTTCGTCCTGTCTATTTTCACAGCAACCAGAAATGGTATTTACAGTACGTGGACGGCTATTGGGTGGTTACTGGTTCGAACAGACCAAGAAATTCCGAAGACCAGGCTTACCTGAGGGTGAAGGATTTTGCTCTAAGACCTGAATACATCAGAAAAACTTGGTCGATATATTACAATGGATGGTTTTGGATTGACATGCCCGACATTAGAGTCCTGTGTAGGGGCAGCAAAGCAAATTGCATTTTGCAATGCTCCGTGAACAAACAGTGCCCAACACCACAGCCCAAAGTCAGCACGGAGCTCAATTTTGTCTACCTGGGAAAACGACCCGGTGATCTTGGCATGGCATTCTGCAGTGGATCGCATCCCTCCACGAGGTATTATCTGTGTGTACCTAGCAGTTATAGCTCGTACTGGAGCGGACAAGGATCTTTCTGCTCAGCCAAAGACCCAACTACTCGAGGCACGCCCAAGGCTAAACCGGCCATCAACTATGATGACAACCCTAGTGTAGTCCCAGCCGTGATCACCGTGGCTGTCCTCGTGCAGATCCTTTTGCCATTCGTCTTGTGGTGTTGTGCTTTGTGCAGGCAATCGTGCAGGGAAGAGGAGAAGAAAGAAGACGACGACAGTAGCATGGAGAAAGCTGGTGAAGAATTGGAAAGGCGTTTTCAAAGAGTTTCCACAGCGGGAAGTCAGGAAGAACTCAACCAAGGCATCAAAGAATACCGACAAGCACTAAAAGAATACAAAAAGGAAAGTAAGGAGGAGGAACTTAAGCACCTTAATGCAAGTTTATGCAGGATCATTTCCATGGACGCGTTTTTCTCATTCTATCTTTGGCTTATCTACTATGTTGGTTGTGACGTGACCCATTGCACTAACTACGGTTCAGTCTTTGAGATATTGAGAATCTTCGCTATTGTGATGCTTTGTCTTTCTCCTGTGATCGTTCTGTTAGAGAGCTGCGTCTCTCACGAACTCGATTACCTCAGCAACATCATGGAAGACGAGACGGCTTGGGGGTACATGCAAAGAATGCACGAGGTTCCACCGAGGATCAATATGGTTGTAGAATGCTACCATTACGAAACACAAACGCGAGTTGTTCACTACACGGACGCTAACGGAAACCAGCAGTCCCGCACGGAGACCAAGAAACAGAAAGTAGTGACGTATGTAGACCGTGACGGATTCTCTTTCGGTTCGTGGGTTGATGTTTCCGGAAACGATATGCCACCTCTAAGTACTGTAGCTCTAACCTTAGTCAAGATCGACTCAAGCATCGTCTTTGGCGACCAAGAAACTGCAGATGGCTATGTGCGACAAGTGGCAGCAATGTTGGCGAGAAATCGCCATCGTGATGAGTTCACTGATTACTCCTCGAGTAAAGAAATTCCTGGACTAATGAAGCGGATTTCTGCGTACGTGGATTTAAGGGTGAAGCCATTTTGGATTCGGCCGCGGTTCTTCTGGATTGCCACCTTGTTGCAGATGACTTGGCCTTACCGCTGGCTATTCAGAGCCAAGACAGCTAAGACCCACTATGTCCTGAAGAAAAAGATGTACAAGAGCACAACACCACCGATCGAGGTAGACTTGATGGATCCCATTGCAGTACCGAATGACAATGCATTCTCAGACGTGAATTCCAGTGGTCCTGACAACAGCTGCCCAGGTTACCCAATATCTGCAATGAATAATCCAGGAGGAGGCAATCCCACCATCCAAAGCGGTGAAACAGCATATCCACCTGTTAATCCATACCTCGGACAAGGCCATCCAACCCAAGACGTTAGCACTATGTACCCAGCTCACAATTCAGATGTTGTAGGACCCTCGTTTCCTCCTTATCCAGTGGTATCTCAGCCAAATGCACCTATCCCATCAGATGTTGCAGTGATGAATTATCCAGCTCAAGAAAGCCGTGCACCGTATTCACCGCACAGTCCATATAGCGGACCTGCATTTCCCGTTTATCCGCCTGTCGGACCGCTACCAAGTGTACCTCCGCCATCTTATGAGGCAGCTGTAGGTTACAGCCCCCAGCCAAGCAACGAGCACAAGCTTCCTACAGTGTAATGCTAAAGAGGGTAATTTCTTTTTACTCTCGACCATTTTTTTATAGCCTGCGTGCAGACACCCACCATTTCCTTTCACATGAAAAAAGCGTCTGCAGGGAGGTTACCCGTCTCGATCCCAAGACCACCCAGGCCATACACTGGACATATATTTCCAGCTAATCCCACCAAATTCCAACCTATTGCACCACCGCCGTTATACGAGGCAGCTGCATGTAGGGCACTCAAGTATATTCATTACAAGAGCGGTACAATGAAAAAACCCAAAGAACCGCACACAACTTAGACGTCCATGGGTGGACCTACCACAAGTCGACCTTCGCATAATCCATCGCTTAATCATCTCCCTCGAGCGAAGCGAGAGCGCCATCCTCGAACGCCGAATTTGCGAGCGCTAGCGACGTAAATCGCGGGCGGAACAAACAAACAATCCAGGGAAATCTTATTGAAAAGGACTTTTAGAACGTTTAGGCCATGTGTACCAATGTACATCACGCACACCTTACATCTTCCACCTCCCTCTCCTTTGGATTCAAGTCCTTCAAAAAAATCAAATGACTGTCCCACGAAATAAACCTCAGCTGATTCCTGTGTAATGCCTGAATTTCCCCAGAACTGAAACAATAAATATTAAGAGGGACGCATAATCCTGTAGGTACTGTGGAGCACGCCTTGTTGGGTAATATTCCTGCACAGTGTTGGTGCTGGTATCTGTGGCTCTGCCGAATGCCAAGTACGTCAAACGTCTTCACCTGATACTCTCTCTGAAGTGGGGAGTGGCGGCTCACGTTAGGGTGTGCAAATAATCGTTAGACTCGTTTTTCCTTAAAATCAACTTTAAGCTCGGAAACTCGAATTCACACGTTTTCTCGACTCTCCGCCTCGACTAGACTCGACTATCGACTTTTTCTCGTTTAGAACCTTCGACTTGACAACTCCTACTTGACTTCGTGTTGCAATTATAAATTGGTTATACTGGTTTACACATGACGTAAGCGCATGGAAGTGAGGCGATTTCAAGAGGGTGTGCAGGTGGGGATGGCGCTTGCTATCTTAAGTCTTCAGATAGGCCCTTCCTTACTCCAGTCCATACGGTGAGATGCAAAGGACAATGCCAGTTTTCACAGTTTGATTTATGGTTTTTCACTCTACATACATTGATACAATCAATATACGTTAAAAATGTGGTCCATTCTTTTAGTATCAAGGTAAGTATTACACATTTATCGTTACATTTTTGGAACTGAAAAGGACTAGAGGAGGAACGAAGCCGGAATGTTCCTCCGGGACGAAGTCAGTGGTTTGTGGCTGGAATTATATTTTTCACCACAATAATCAGTCTAGAGAAATTACTCGTATTATTAACATACCATCAAAACACTCGTGGCAAATCTAACTATTGACTTTTTAAACCTCAATGTTTAGAGCCTAAATTAAAATACTGCCGGCAGAGGATACAACTCTTCAATAGCTAATCCAGAAATAAGCGCATCTCTCGCAATATACAAGATTGAGGCCTGAGGTTTCGTCTTTTTATGTTCTTGTTACGTTAAAAATGCCACACGCTTTTTCTAAACTGTATTCAACAATCTTGATCCCCAATTTTGAGATGCTAGAGGTTAGCAGATGCTAGATGCTAGAGGCTAGAGGGTAGAGGTTTTGTCTTTTTATGTCCTTATTACGTTAAAAATGCCAGACGCTTTTTCTAAAATGTATTCAACAATCTTGATCCCCAATTTTGAGATGCTAGAAGTTAGCCGTGACAGTTGATTACAGGGGGATATTTCCGTGTTTCTTCCACGGATTTTCAAGTTTCTTAGTGGCCAGTACTTCTAAATCTCTGCAGATTCTTTTCCTTGTCATGTGAGGCTTGATGATATCGTCAACAAATCCTAACAAAATCAAGCAAAATTTATTTGTTTTTACAACCACTCTATAGTTAAGCAATAGACCACAAGTTTCTATGGTTTATAGGCTGATAAACCACGCGGGATGTTGGAAGAACATGAATTCCTCGAGTGTTCTTCCAACATCCCAAGTGCTTTATCAGCCTATAAACCATAGAAACTTGTGGTCTATTGCCTTTATATAATAATTCCGAAGACACGCGAAATTTCCATGAGTTTACTGGCACAATAAACCATAGCTGATTGACCAATCAGAGCGCATGTATTGATTTGATTATTATATAGATGCCATTTGTTTGACGGCTTTTTTGTCCAAGCGCACAATTATTGTAAAAAGTATCTCTTAGCACACAATTATTGTACAAAACAAGACATGTAAAAAAATAAAAAAAGATTTAAAAAAAAATAATAGTAGTAATAATAATCCAACGTGAATACAATAAAATCTTAAGTGGATACATTAAAATCAGGACATTTACACATGCACTAGTAGAAAAATCTAAAAGGTAAAAATTCTAGCTAATTATTACACGTGTATGCTAATTGAGGATACTAACAGAATAGTAAGTGGACACATTAAAAAAAATAAATAAATAAATAAATAAAAAATAGGGTATTTACACAAATGCAGGTAACATGATCTAAAAGGTAAAAATCTTAAAGTATACCAAAACTAATTTATTACACGTGTGTTCGTAATATAAGTAAGCCTAAAAATTTAACCCAGCTTCTACTAAAGTCAAAAACATATAAATCACAATTTCTGCAGTCTTCTAAAAGCTCCTTTTTCTTAATGTTATGTTTAAAACTGTTCAGTGTTGGACTCTCTCTATCCGATGGGTTTAGTTTGCTCCATAAGAGGGGTCCAAGGAGGCGTAACGAGTGTTTCCCGTATAGTATTGTTCTAAACCGTGGGATATTATTATATTACGGTCACATTGTCGCACGTAATCGGCCGTACTAATTTAGTCACGACCATTCTGACATCAAGAAAAAACAAGATTAAGACAAGGTTGAGACTGACATGAAGATAGTTTACCTCTGGTTGCTGCTGGGAATGGATTGGCAAACCTGTCCACATACTCAGCTTCGTATTTTTCTAATAAAAGTAACATGGTGGAGAGATTTCACTTAACACGTGAAACAGCTTCAAGTAATAACCCTTTACCTTTGTTATGCCACATCAAAATGACATTTCTTTCACCAAAGCATTAGCACGAAAATTGTAAGCACAAAATTAAGCTATTGTGTATACTTTGACTTACGTTCTAAAGCACTTAAGTACGCTTTGCAGGCCGTCAAAAGGTCTCAAACGCGCTTCAACAAGTTGATTTCACGCAAAACGTTTGACAAAGATCACAGTTAACATGATTAAGGGTATAAATTCAACTCTGTACAGCTGACCTGCACTGCTTCCAAAGGTTTAATATAGTTCAGTATGTCGAAGTTTTTTTTTTTTTACTAGTGTTTGTCCCCGTCATCGGTTAGAACCACATGTGCCTTGTTTGCGGCACGTTACTCATTTAACTCTGACATTCACAGAAATTTCTAGGTTGCCAATAACTGAGTTCCACCGGTTACTCACCAATATCTGGTTTTCCTCTAAATATGATTGAAACAGCACCCTTAGAAAACAAGGTACACAGAGATAAACGTTGTTTCCACAAATGACATTTATTATCCGTGAAGTCGGTCAGAATCACTCCAGTCTGTATATTGACATTGTTGATTGCTCCATCATCAGACTTAGAGCCCTCCCTTGCCTTCATTACTTGCCCCTCCTAACCGCTGCCTAAACCCTCTTCTATGTAAGAAATACGCAAAAAAGAATTATAAATGTGCAGGAATGTCTTGGTTCGCCTGCGTTACATGAAAAGCCCCCGAATTGTTACACCCAGTTTTAGCAATTATAATTAACAAATAGATTCCACGTTGTCGTGCGTCTGTTCACTAATAGATCACAGATGACGTCAAAATGTGGTAAGAACAAAAAAGTGGCACACGCGGCGATAGCGGAGTGTATTACTGATGTTCCTACCATATTTTGACGTCTTCTGTGATCTGTGACTGCTCGAGAATTTTTTGAGTCATTTCCTAGGGAACAAAAGGCTTTTTCTTTCTTTTCCAGACTCTCGTACCTGTTCAATGCCTCGACAAGACTTTTTTTGTACCTTATCTTTCCCCAGTCACGTAAAACAGTATCTAAATTCTCAAAACTTTCCACCATTTTAAACGCAGAGGGAAAAATTTTGAAATGATGACGTCAATCGTGCGAGAACCAATCAAAATAGGAGAATAACTTGGCTTATTATATAAATGCTACTACCTGTAACCAAACATCACAGATAGCGGAGGATTGGTCAAAATTTTAACTTCCAGCTGTAAAATGACGCATCTATTTTACTGATGGCTGAGATCCGAGATCTGCAAAATTTAGCCTCCATTTGGAGCGAATAGCCTCCATTTGGTGCGAAAATATGCTCAGATATTTGTCCGCGGACATTATCTGTTCCGAAAAGCGAACAGTTTTCCGAGAGCGTAGCTCGAGCAAAACTCAGTGTGAGCTTTGAGGAACAGAATGGATATTCGGATATTCGCCAGCTTTAGCTGGGGAATATTCGGTCACGTGACGCGTTTAAACCAATTGCGCGCGAGCGAAAATATTTGATGGATTATAAAGGCTGATGTAGTTTTCACTGAGAGTTAACTAATAACTGAGAATTCAGTACCCCTATGCAGACCCTCTAGTTAGTCTACATTAACATTCCTAACATCAGTTAAGCCTCAAACCTTCTAATAATGTACTGGCTACAAACCTTAGCCCCCATGACTGCTACCTCTGCAGTGGGCCAAGCGTAGTTGAAGTCACCACGAAGATGTTTTGAGCTCATCACATCATATGCACCACCATAAGCCTAAAACAAAAACACTGATATAAAAACCTTGGACATTTACAAAAGGCTCGCCTAAAATTTCACTGTTTGTTCAGATTCAAGTGTGTTAACATAACGAGATGTCTAACAGTATTTAATTGGCCTTATTCACAATGGCTGCCATGACGGTTTGCATGTTCTAAATGATAATGACTTCTGACGGGACAAACAAATGAAATCCAGCAAATTTCAGCGAGTATCTTTGTGCAAAGATAATAATAAATAACGACTTTGTGAATTTAGGCAGATATAAATGTACAACACTGCTCCTATAATTGGAAAACTGTCAATACGTAAATCATAAAGTGGTAAGAATACCAACGGCTGGAGGGGCTTACCAGTTGGCTAAGTGCTGCATACATAGCCTTCTAAATGCGAGTTGTTGTACACGTTCATAAAAAAAATAGGTACCCAAAGGGTACATATGTGGGATATAAACTCATTTGCATTAACAGACACCAGCCGATGACAATAGTGTGGAATACCACAGGTATCGCACATAAAAACTGAACTGCCACTCTGTGTATGTAAACCTTCCCTTTATATGTGTAGCTACGTACATGCTCTTCCTTCCTTCCTTCCTTAATTAATTAATTAATTTGACGAATGTTGTAACAGTGACAGTTCCTTCCCACCTTCACTGTGAAGCTTACCTTTCTGGTGATGACAGTAATCTTTGGCACAGTCGCCTCAGCATAAGCATACAGAAGCTTTGCACCATGACGGATTATACCACCATACTCCTGATGTGTTCCTACAAAAGGATTAGATATTATCATTACTCTGCAATTTTAAAGCATCCTTTTCAATAACTGAGAGGCTGAATGGAAGAAGAAGGTATTTCCTTTGTTAAGGCAACTGGCCTCTAGATGTTCTCACTGATTATTAATAGAGATCTTAATCAAACCACGAGGGCAACGGCAACAAGAACGTCACCAAACAAAAGTTTTAATGAGTAGAACAATGGCTGTGCACATGTGTTATAAATCTTTGAACATTTCTCTGCCATCCTCTGCCCAACAACAACGTGGAATGACCACGTTCTACGTATTTTGGGGAACGGGAACGACGGCGGCTAATTTTCCGTATTTTCATTTGGAATTGAACGCTGGCGTTACATAAAACGTGAGGAAGTTCTGTGACCAATAGGCGCACTAAACAGATCTAGACAATTGCGACACTCGAAGGTAAAATATAAATTCATTTTTTACTAGGCGTTGTCCTCGGGGCTGCCTTCGTCAATGCTTAAGCTCTCTAGTTACAAAGAATTATGAGGTGTCTATTTTATGTAGAACTAAGAAAATGTAGTCACACGGGGGTGACTGAGGGTCACCTACACGTACCTGGAAGAAATCCTGGCACATCTACGAAGGTTATGATAGGAACATTAAATGCATCACAGAAACGCACAAACCGAGCTCCTTTGACAGAAGCATTGATGTCCAAGCAGCCTGCAGTGCAAAAGCAAATGATTTAGTAGTGTGGCCGAGTGATCTGGGCGCCAGATGTGAGATCCGGAGGTCTGGTTTCAAGTCCCACTCTGATCACTAAGCTGGAGTGTTTTCTATTAAAAAAACCTACTTCAGCTCCTCAGTCGTGCTTGGAAATAACTAGTCTTCCTCCCACCAGTTGGGATTTTTAAACCCATTATATATTTATTTACTAGATAGTTGCATCTTTCCAGTGAACTAGCTAGGTGTGGCTGCAAGTGCATTGACCATGACTATAAACATACATTTAACATTGGAAGATCATTTGCCACACCTGAAAATAACTTCATAGTGTCTTTTTCCTGATATCATTGAAAGCACAAATGAAAGTGAGAAAGAGGGCATGAAATATATACTGTAGTGAAGTGGAAAATACAAGCCACAGGTACTGTTAGTAGATATCATTAGTTTTGGATCAAGTATCAATTTGTGAAATAAAATGAAAACTAATTCATAACCTCATTTTAAGTAGGAAATCTTGACCTGTTTTGCCTGCACTTACGAGTGTTGAAAAGGAGTAGCAGTGAAAAAGAAGCCGACATCACTGGTTTTGAGTATTACTTAATGCAATACCATTTAAATTTAATATTATTATTCTATGCTCCACACATTTGGTTGGTTGGGAAGCAGCACTGAAACAAGGAGAAAGAAAATTGAGGAGGGGCTTAGGGGGAGGAACTTTCCCATGCCACACTTCTCACCTTAAATTTTTACATTGCTCTCCAACTAACCTTTAATGCCAGAAACTGGTAAATAAATTATTCTTACCTGCTGCTTCTGTAGGCTGATTGCCAACAATTCCAATAGTGCGCCCGTTCATACGTCCAAACCCCACCACAATATTCCTGGCATAGTCTGGAGAGATCTCAAAGAACTCACCGTCATCTACAATCTGACAAGAACAATATTCAGTAAAGTTGTTTAATGTATTTCTTTGTGAAGAATAATGATCTTTAATTCGTCACAACTAAATTGCTTTGCCCGGCTTTTTTTTTTAACTATTTATCCGCACATAATTATTATTAAGAATTATTTTTTTGATTGTTATCAAGTTTGTTTTCATATTGTGTTTGTTTCTTTAGGAATTCTCTTTTTATATTTCTATTTGTGCTATTTCTAATCATTTCGACTTATAATGTTCATGAAACGTCAATTTAACATCCCAACATGTTTTTAACAGAAATGGTTTTTGATTCATTTTCAACCTAACTGCACTGTTTTATAGCAAAATAACATAACTCAATGTGTTAATTTTAAACTCTATTGCAGTGTTTTACAGTGCAGTTAAATAAATGCAAATATATCATCTTCTACAGAGAATAATTGTTACATTATTTTGTAAACAAATACACAGCCTTAAAAGTGAAGAATGATCATCGCAGTAAATTTTCCAATTTAAGCAATTGGAAAGAAGAAGCCTGAAAAAAATCAGGGCTTCAATGGGATTCGAACCTGTGACCTCTGCGATACTGGTGCGATGCTCTACCAACTGAGCTATGAGGCCACACATTGGGAGCGAGGTCAATCAATTGACCTCGTTCCCAATGTGTGGCTTCATAGCTCAGTTGGTAGAGCATCGCACCAGTATCGCAGAGGTCACAGGTTCGAATCCCGTTGAAGCCCTGATTTTTTTCAGGCTTCTTCTGTCCAATTGCTTAAATTGGAAAATTTACTGCGATGATCATTCTTCACTTTCATCTACAACCGCAGTTCAAATATGAATTATTTCATATACACTTCACAACACACAGCCTTACTTGATCGCATTGAACTGCACGTGATGAACATTCTAAGTTCACCCTATCAACAAAATTCTCAGAACTTGAAAGTCAAAGGAAAGGCATTGCAGCCAGTAAGAAGATTTACTATGCTGAGCTGCCATGCAGTCTTTATTACTTACTGGATATATTACATCCAATATGTCGTAAGCCTTGGTTGAGTCAAAGGGAACTAGAGTATCCAAGTTGGGAATTGTTCTATCACTAAAGAAAACAAAACAAATATAACATTTATCAAGTACACCACAACAGTCACTATCCAGTTGGAGTGGAAACTCCATCTGATGAATATACAAGTCTGGAATGTCACATGTCTAAATTAGCATAAAATTGCATTGCAATAAATAATGCTTTTTCTCCCTCGTGTTGAAAGAACTGTGTACTACATGCAGGTATTTGTTAGTATATAGTAGCATAATGTTCTTCATTTAAACATGGTAGAAATTAGTCATCACTTAAAACAAAAAACAGTAATTTAAAACTTAAATTTAAAATGTGCTGTTTGACTTGATCCAGTGTGTAAGGAACTCACTGTCATCACCCCCTGAGGAGTAGCCCCCTGAGGAGCCCCCTTGGGACTAATACATGGTAACTTTGTTTTCAATTACATAATTGGTTGCACTTGCAGTTGTTATTTTAACTCCTCACGATCATCTAATTTCAAAGCAACATGCCAAATTCATGCTCACCATGGATCATCAGATTCTCGGATTGGAGATGGGTTCTTGTTACTCAGGGGGAGGAAGTCAAAGAATTCTCTCATCCTAAAAGAATATAACATCTGAAAAATTACTGTGAAATCCTAAAAGTTGATAAGAAAGCCATCACTTTCAATGAATAAGTAAGAAGATTACAGCTCTGTAGACTACAGACGCTAGCAATCTTGCAGTGGCTGGAAATTTCACTACATACAAAGTCATGTACTACTTGACATTTCATGGCAAAAAGGAAAGGTATTGCAGTCAAATAATATCAAATAATTTGTCCAATAAATACTTACGTGGCCAAAGCCTCAACATCATTTTCAAAGGCTCCAACAGCGACTCCTGTATAAATATTATGACTAAATTTAGTCTATGACAAAGATTTCAACTATTTGCAATTCTAACCACAAAGTGAAAGCCAAGTTGTGTTCTCATGGTTAGTGTGCTCGTCTCTGGATTGAGCGGTCTGGGTTCAAGCCCTGGCTGGGGACACTGTGGTGTGTTCTTGGTCAAGACACTTTACTCTCACAGTGCTTCTCTCCACCCAGGTGTATAAATAGGTACTGGTGAATTTAATGCTGGGGGTAACCTTGCGATGGACAAGCATCCCATCCAAGGGGAGTAGAAATACTCCTGGTTGCTTCATGCAACAGAAACCGGAGATAAGCACTGGCCTGATGGGTCACTTGGCTCATATGCAGACTTTACCTTTACCCTGTGGCACCAAGTGTCATGAACAAACTTGTCAAATTAGCAAGCATGTTCTCTGCCCAGCTGAACATGGTTAAACTAAATTAATCACATGTAGTCTGCTAAGTAAAAAGCACGACGTCTGAACTGGGCCTAAGTCGGGAGTCTGTTATTTCTAAAAGCCCTACCACATACTGATCATTGGTTAATACCAGCATCTTCCTCCTGGACTTCGCTGATCGGTCTTTCAGTTTTAAATAAAGCTTTTATTATTATATATTTCATGCAAATACATGACTGAGCCTCTGATTCTTACCTGAGACAGAAGTGTGAGTTTTAGCTCCTCCAAGGTCTTCTTGAGTAACATCTTCTTGAGTGACAGTCTAAATCATAAAAGAATGAGTCATAAAATTAATTTAATTAATGTGTTCTTCCACAAAGCCATGTAACCAAAGAAAGTGTCCAGTGGTTTGGCATAAACAGACCAATTTCGAGCTGGCTCTCCAATGCAACATTCAGAAAGGGTTAATGAGAAAAGACCTTGTTAAAGAACGTTATCTTCAAGTTTGAATACATGTAGTATCTCATTATCATCATCATCATCATCATCATCATCATCATCATCATCAACATCATTGTCGTCATCATCAGTCCTTGTCACGCCATGGGATGCGTAAGGCCTTATATGTGTCTCACTCAACCAAAAGCCCAAAAGTTTAAAACCCAAACCTGCATGCTCTTACTTTGGATGAGTGATTTTACACTGGCCTGGTTTACAGTGAACCAGCGGTAAGCCTGCAAAGAGTTTTTTTTATTTACTGACAGAAGAGTCAATATAGATTGGAAATTGGGAAAAAGATCTAAAGTTGTTATTTTTTTGCAATTTACGACAAAAAAAATACAATATTTACCTTCACAACATCAGGTCCAGTAATAAACAAATATGATGTGTCCTAAAAAGCAAAATATATAGAAATCATATTACTTTAAATGTGACTAATTCATGTCTCAGTGTGTATCGGGGAGTTATGATGCACATGGGAATATTGCAAGGAAGAAGAGTATACTAAGAGTTACTCATGATGCAGCGGGCAGCAGAGCAATTCATACCTTTGTGGGTGTTCTCCAAACTTCCCATTCACATCACAACTTAGTAATGCACACTAGTTATTAAGGTGGCTGGCAACACTTTCTAGCACTTTCCAAGATTTTGATGCTACAATCTTGGTATCAAAAAACTACCCATTCACTGGTGAACATGTTGCTATCATTTTATTGACACAATAGGTCACCATAGCAACAAAATGACCTGCTAAAAGCTGCCTAATTGGAGCTTTAACTACTAGTAATTCAAAAACAAACTTAGTGACCCCATTTTTTTATTCTTGAATTTTGATTAGCACGATAAGACACAAATTTTGGCAGAGTTCTAAAAAATTACATGACGAAGAGAGCCACCCTAAATTTTTGAATATTTGTGTGATTGTTTTTGGGAGGTTCAGCTGTTTCTTGGTTTATTATCATTATGCACACCTTGACCATAAAGGTGAAGTCGGTAATAGCAGGAGAGTAGACAGCGCCTCCAGCACATGGTCCCATAATCAGCGAGATCTGAGGAATAACTCCTGATGCCATGACATTACGCTGGAAAATATCAGCATAGCCTGCAAGTGACTCTACTCCTTCCTGGATACGAGCACCACCAGAGTCATTCAAACCAATAACAGGAGCACCAACTAGCATAGCCTTGTCCATTACCTGTGATTAGAGTGGACATGAGATGTTACTCCTTAGCTGTGAGAGGAATGTGCACTGTAACCTAATATCCAGATAGAGATGTACTGGGGGGGAAGCATTCCATTCTTGGGCAAGACATTTTAGTCTCACAGTGTACAATGCAAATTATGTACTAAAAACTTGGTGGTTCTTACTTGAAAGTCAATTGGTAAAAACACATTTAAAGATGTGGACACTCCAAAGAAAGATAATTAATATTGATTGTTTTAAAGCTATTTAGAAGCAACACTAGTCATGAAGGATGTGGCAACAATGTCACAAATTTTTCTGAATGCTTGTAATCAAGGCAATCCTACCTTGCAGATTTTTCTTGCATGAGCACTGGACAAGCTACCTCCAAAAACTGTGAAATCCTGAGATCCAAACAAGCCAATATGTGTTCATCATATACCATGTATTAAATATAATTTAATGTGGGATACAAATCTACAGACATGAAAGATCTTTGCAATTATGTAATGCAGCTTAAAACCTAAAAACGAAACAGTCTTCAACAATATCCAAATACACATGACCTCTCCAGAGCAGTATCCTACCAATGCAACTGAGCTATTGAGTCAAGCCTTAATTTTTTTCAGGCTTTATTTTCGCAAAAGCGTAGGAAGCATACACAATTATACAGGTGTGAAAATTGCTCACATTAAGTACTTTGTAAACTAATGTGAACTTCTTATATGTAATACAAGTGTAGTGACAGAGACAAGAAATGAAGAACAACAACAACAAAAATTTCCTGATAGTTTATAGCATGCTACCAGATGCTGAATGTACACCTTAGTTTGAAAATGAGAGGAGAGGTATATGAGATATATGTCTACCTGTCTGTCAGCATTTGTATAAACAGCTAGACAATTTAATTTATATTATGTTTTAGAACTACTTACTAATGTATGTACCTACAATCAAGGACAAAAGTCGTGGGACAAATTTGCACTTTTGGCTCTTTTGCGCACACGCCAGATAAAAATACAACTTTGCCTTCCTAACCTAGCCCCCCACCCCCAATTCAATGTTGAAAACTACTACCTGCAATTTCTTCTGACCTTCAACACTGTATGGGGTGGGGAGGGGGAACAGTGATGCATATTTAAAAGAAAAGCAGCACTTTTTTCAAACTTCAGCAGTAAAACACAATACAATTCGTCAAATTAAATAAGTGTCCCAAGGACTTTTGTCCACGATTGTAGCACAAATGCTTGCTTCTTTTATCATTCTTGTCATGATCAGGTCATTAAGCCACCTGACAATTTTGCATGTTACATGCTTGGGTACAATGTCCACTGTTAATAAACTCACCTGGCTGAAAAGGAAACAGACTCTTCCATTGATCGTCCCCTGACCAGTCACCACACTGTCACCAGTGAACTAAGACAACAATACCAATTATGCCAGTGTTCAGGTTCAAGTGGTCTAAAGTTCATGTAGCAAGGGATGTAGTAGGTGAGGCCGCATGGGTGGGGTACTAAGTTTGTGAATAGTTCAGCCAAGGGATACCATTAATCTGTTCAGCAGGAAGGCAACTGGTTTTCAGTCACGTGAGCAAACTATTTTGATCTGAACTTCATTACAAGGAAAACTTTCCTCTTGATGGTCAATCCAGGGGGTAAAATCGTCCTCACAAGCAGTCAACTTGCCCGGTGCACAGCCCTCAATGAAACCCTGTGACCAAGTTAAACTGCATAGGAGTAGTTGAACACATGTGGCAAATGCAAATGCACAATTTTCAACCAGTGAAAATTACTTTCCTTAGAAACCTGAAATCTTGTCAAGAAATATAACTATATGACTTGAAAGTTGTATGTTATTATTGTTAAATTAAAAATTAAAAAAATAGATTAAAAATGACACCTTTTGATTTTCCATTCCAAACTCAGTGCAGTTGTGTTCCATAAACATATCATATTCAACAAATGATTCTGGGTCACACAATAGCTTGATTCTTTCCCTTGCAGTCAATTTACCCTGTAAAAACAAACAAACATGTTTAAATGACTTAGTAAACACTGTTGATAAAGAACTATTCTCTGATAACTCCAAATACAGATTCTAACTTTTCAACAGCCAAAAAGGGGAAATGGGGATTACTAGAAAGGGGAGTTCACCCATAGATACATATAAACGAAATTTAGTTGCAGAGGGGTGGTGTACAAGAGAAAGTATTATTTTATTAACAACCTTTAGGGAAGCAGTGAAGCAGGGTGTGGAAGGACAGAGGGCTGATAGAACTTTCATGTGTAGTTACTTTTTATTTTCTAAAATGCTAGGTGCATTCCACTGATTTCAGTTGATTTACAGTGCTACATCCCTGAAGACTTGCATGCCATGAATGCCTAGAGTGTGTGATGCATTTTTGTGGTTGAATTGGCAAAGCTCTAATTTTAATTTTTTCTAGGGTTAAGAAGGCAAAATTAGCTATCTCCTGAATTTCAATTTTTTATGCTGGTATCTCTGCTGACAGGGTGGAGGTGGTCACTATAGGTGGGGTGGGTACATTTATTTTTTGCACCCCTCCTAAGAGAGGCCATGATAGCTTCTTGGAAAAACAAAAAATGACATCCGTCATTTTACCACGTTAAAAGGTGTTCTCTAAAAGAATTTGACAAAATGCTACGTTTCCAGTTAGGAGGGGAGGCTACAAGCTCAGGTTTTATTTAAACCAAGAGGACGATTAATTTACAGGGTCTGTTGAAGGAAGCTCTTCAGTAACCAAAATAAATTTAAGACGTCATTATTTTTCAGATTTTTAGCTTGAACCTCACAACTGTTCGTTAAAAAAACTATAAAAACAGAAATGCTGGAAGGTCAGCTTACTTTGCGGTGCTGGGTGTCGATTCTTTTCTGTCCGCCGCCAACAATAGCTTCCTCTTGTTTCTTCTGGATTCTCTGCAAAACGCTCCCAGAACATGCTCTTATTATCAGAACATTTTTCGTGAAAGGTACTCCATTTGAACCACGAGTCTTGGCAATAAATCTATCAGAAAAGGGGAAGATCCACTTGTGTAGTCCTCCTGTCCTGCAGACGGTGGACATCGCCATTTTCCTAAGAATCCGTTCTAGTGTTTGACGAGCCAGGGGTAGGGTAAGTATAACTTAAATTGAAAAAGATTCCATATTTTTTCCCTTGAAGAAAGAACTCTCCTTTCAAAATTATTTCCTAATCTCTGGTGGAACTTTTTCAGTAAAGAGAAGTTGTTTGACAATTTTCTGAAAAAATAAGGAAAGAAATTACAAACCGTAAGATATAGCAAGCCTCCCATCCCACGGAAAAATAGTTTCCAGGGTTGCACGTGCACTAAAACACATTTCCACGCATGCTCAAATGAAGCAGTTATCACTGATCAAAAGAACGAGGGCTCATAGAAAACAACACCAAACACGGTCGCACTGCGAATTTACAAATTAGCAATTTTAATACGATTTACTACGTTTTAATAGTTCCAACAGCAAAAAGACGCGTTAAAAACTTCGGAATGAACGCCACAACGCTCTATGTCGAAGCGTGCAAATGCATGTTGTCGCTTGAAACCGACAATCAAGCTGTTTGGGATCAACTGTTCCAATTGCTTCCAAAGCTTCGCCAAGCCCTTTCTTGTCGAGTTTGCCGTGGTTTGTTGATCGACCCGTACGGATCTCACAGCTGTGAACACCACGTGTGCAAAGGGTGCCTTCGAAGGAAGCGGGCCTTAATACCCGGATGTCGATGGTGCACAAACTTGGAAAAGCTTACGGAGGATAAACAAGCTCGAATTGTGCTGGCTTGTTATCAAAAGCTTTGCGAATGCATCGCCCAAAAAGCGGCCAGCGTTCAGAGGCTGTCGACACAAAACGGCGAGTACAACAAGACTTTGGCGATCATTCAAGAGGCCGTTACAAGCCCGATCTCACTTGCAGACTTTCCAAGTAACCGACAAGGGCAGGTACCGGTAAACAACTCGGAATTAAATTCCAAAAATTCCTCTGGCGGTGATTTGAACATGGCGGCGGAGTCACGTGTCCCAGCAACAATACTTCCGCCGGAAATGAAACTCCTGCCTCCCAAAAAAGTTGCAAAACTCTTGGCTTCACCAACAGGTACCCAAAGTCAAAAGGAGAAGAAAAAAAAGAAAAAGCCATTCAAGGGAAGTTATTATAACTATGGCAAAAAGAAGAAGACCCCTGTAAAGATAAGTACAAGTGCAACTAGCCTGTCTTTTAGTTCTGAAATCAAAAACAATACTGGAGTTTGCTCTCATGAAGTTACAAAAGATGGAAATGACACTGAAGAGATTCAGATTTTTGATAATGTCGAGCCTGAAATTCACGTTAAACCAGACCTTCAGCCAAAAGAAGTAGTTGTTGTAACTCCGCCAGGAAAGCATAAAAAGAAAAGTAAGTTGAAGAGGTGTTCTTGTGGGACATCGTCCAAGCTTCAAAGCCCCAGATGCATCAGCACGCGTTGTCCATGCTTCAGTGATGGAGGTTCATGTGAACTTTGTCCCTGTGTCAATTGCAGCAATCCTTTTAGTAACAACAATGACAAAGTGTCACCAGATGGCAAATGTAAGCTGAAGTTTGTTGACGAAAAGGGTGTGTTAACATCGATGGAATGATGGATCAACTGTTCCCTCTGTTTATTAATTGATTTTACATGTTGGTGTATATCCACCATGGAAATAGTCAATGTATTTTGTGATTTAACCAATGAATGAGAGGAAGGCTATGAAATCAAAGTGAAAGTCTATTTTAATGGAAGGCTACCTGCTTCATTTCTGTCAAAGAATGATTATACATTCTCAGTAAGCCACATTTTAATTGCTCAATTGTGTTCATCAAAGCACATCTTATTTTGGTCCAGGATATTGGAAGTGAGACCTTAGTTGTCTGTTCAGAGTTCAGCCTTCTGTAATCACAAACATCAGTTTTACAGTTTCAAGTCTTTTTCAATCCAGCCTGTACACTTTTGAAAAGTCCTTTCCCAGGCAAGTTTTTACAGTCAAACTCTAATAACAAATAACAGTACAAGTTGGAGTTTGTTCTTTGGAAGAATATTTTGATTTTCAGGGGAAGGAGGATGCTGTTTAGTGGCATTGCTGTTGTGGTTCGACTTCTTGGATTACTTTGAGTAACTCTGCCAAGCCAAGCAACAAATTGTTCCAAGACAGCTGCAGACCCTCTCCAAACTGTATACAAGAGCTCTTCACTCAGCATTGAATACAAAATGCATATGTTGTGATTATTGTTAAATTAATTTTGATTCTGACCCTGCTGAGGAGTTACTGTGCATGATCTTGTGTCTATACCTGGGCAGGAATAATTTACAAGGCTAAAAAAACCCAATTCCAGCTTGCCCTTCGGACAATCAGCTCTCTAATTTTTCTTGCCCTGGGCAAGTCTAAGTCTATTTTTTTTTCTCTTAGTTGGCAGAAGACCTGCCAGGGCCCTTACCCATCGGGCAAGTGAGAATGAAAAGTAACTTGCCTGGTAAGAAAATCTACTCACAAGTGCTAAACGACAGAACAGCACTTTTTTCAAACCTCGAGTAGAGTCATAATAATATTATTCTAGTTTTTCTCGCACTGCATTCTGGTTGGATGTCTACGATATGAAGGATACCCAAAGTCCCAGCTTCATCAACCTTTCCAGGCAAAGTGTTTGAAGTATCTGTCAGATTGATTGACCTTTAAATTAGAAGGGATACCATTATGTAAACCCTGTAAATCTAAATCAGGCATTTACTTGAATTTCAAACATGAATGTCTTCAAATTGTGACAGGCCAACCCTCTAGGGAGTCTCACAACACCTACATGTCATGCCAATGAAATTGTTAAAATGCTTATCATTTGCAACTCTGGTGCATTATTCATCATGTTTAGCATTTTAAAGTGCATTGTGAAAGAAAGCAATTGAAAGAGTTAAAATCAAAAGCAATACTAACAATGCTAAGCAGGTATTATGAGTAGATTCAAAGACAGCATTTCTGTTATATCCTTACCAGTCACTCATAGATCAGAATGCTGACAAACAACACTAAGAAAACAGTGGGTAGAAACCAAATATGGCTAAAACAAAAAAGCTTGCTCTAATTTTTGACGATTTCCTGTTCATGATAACCTCAAACTGCTTGCTTTTGTCATAACCTATTCAGCATAATTTTGTACATAATATATTGATGTAAATATTTATTTATTATTCTTCAAAGGTTTCCTTTCTATCAAGGATATTGTACATGTAGTACTAAATGAAAGATGCCAAACTAAACATATCCTCTCAGTATAACTTGCCAGTTTCCTTATATCTGTTAGTTATCTCAAGTAGATTAAGTTATTTATTGATCGTTACTTTATAGAAAGTATCTAGTTTGTGATGATAGTCTAACATAACATAGCATATGACGCAACACATGGACATTTGCCAGACAAGTTATAGACTGGCAAAGTTTGAAAATAATTGACCTTGGGATGCAACCACATGCTACCAACTATGATGTAAAATGTATCTTTGGTTTTGGTTTCTCAACATTTCGAGCATTAAAATATTGCTGTTGGTCTTGCATTTTTTTTGTGGAATGGTATTCTATCATGGTATGTTTATGTAGCTTGTGTAAGGAGGTAGAGTTTTTTGCCTGTTGTTTCATGCTGCTAAGCCAATACATCATGAGACAAAATGAACCGGCCAAAAAGCTGCTGTAGGTTTCACAGGATGGGAAATGAACATTTATTCAAATTCAAACTTTTTTTTAGCATATATCACTTCTCAAAAATGAAACACAGACCCACAGAAAAAGACATGTGAGAATGACATTCTCTAAAACATTGAACGCCATAGCCACAGCAAAAATTCAGCCATTTTTTTGTACCACATTCAAACATGACCAAAACTTGAGGGGATGTCTTTTTAGCACCTTTGCAATAATGAGGTTCATGCATGGGACTAGAGAGCTAGGCCAGGGGACTAAAAACCCTGGGCACTTCTGATGAAAGAGCATTGGTAGCCTGCGAACAGGCTCCCGGCGAGGACGGAAAAAATTTCGGCGAGCGCGAAACAGAAGAATTCGGAGAGCGAAGCGATCGGGGTGGGGACAGGGGAACCCCCTCGCTTCGTTCGGGTTTACCGGGAGCCTGTTCGCAGGCTAGAGCATTGGCAATCACCAGCTATCTTCCCTGAACACCAGTTGGTAAATGACGAGTGACTAGGAGTATTTTTATTCTCTTGGATGGGATGCTAGTCAGTTGCAGGTTGCTGGTGGTTAAAGTGCCATGATTACCCAGAGCCTGATTCAACCAGGATTTGCACAAAAAATGATTTCTGTTTTGTAACTTTTTAGTGAGATTTCTGTTTATATCTTCTGTCTTCCAATTTTGAAGTTGACTGATCTCAAACTCCATTAAAGATAAGCAATGAGAAACCCTTCTATACAGGAGTTCAACTCTTGCACAGATCCTAGAAATGCAGAAAATTAATTCAGTGAGTCAAAGAATGAGGCTGGGCCCTTGAGGTAAAATATTTAATATGGTCTATTATTATATGGCTGTTTAATCTCACAAGGACTCGGGGAATTCACGAATTTGATTGGCTGAAATCGATGTTGGAAGCGGTCTCGATTTTCCCATCTAGACTGGCATCTAGACCGGTAATGTTTTGTAGTGAAAAAGTCGCAAACTAAAATGCAAAAATATTGACTATTTTCTTCTAACTCACTCACTCACTCATTCCCCTTACGCCTAGGTGGCATGTAGGGCAGCAACATGCACTCTCTACATCTGCCGGTCCCTTGCGATAAGCTTGATGCCTCTTTCTCCACTCTCCGTCGCTACGTGATCTTGGGGTGGGGGGCCGTCCCTCTTGCGTTTCCGTTCTGGCGTCCAATGTAAAGCAATTTTCGCAATGGAAGCTGCTTGACTGGTGACATGGCCAATGTACCTCCAGCGTCTCCTCGTCAGGATGGTAGCCATTGGTTCAGTTCCACACGGTTCAAAGAGCTAGATCCTTATTTGAGATGACATTAGGCCATAAGATGCGTAGGATACGCCGAAATCTCTTGGTGTGATTGAAATGTGGAGAGTTTTGATAAATCCTTCTCCGTTATGCGCCAAAATTCCAAACCATACAGGAGAGTTGTGAGGACGCAGCTGTGGTGGTCCCCCATACAGGGAGCGGGGGTATCCTCCCCCAGAAAATTTTGGCTTTAAAATAACAATTGGCCTAATTAGCATAACAAACAGAAAAAGTGAAGGATTCTGGTAGTTGTAGTGCAAATCGCCTTGAAGGGTTTACGCAACACCTCCATCTGATTTAGAGTTGACATCTCACTTCAGGGTACTGCTCCCATGAAATGAATTTCTGATGGGGAATATGGTTCACACACAGGCCACATGTGTTAGTTCTTAGGGTTAGGGTTAGTAAGGGTTAGGATTCCCACAAATGTCCCGTTAATTTTTCCCACAAATGTTCCATTATTTCCGTATCAGTCCATGATAGAGGGTCGTACAGGGGTATTCTCATGATGCGTGATTATCTGATTTTATTTTCCATGAAACGTGAATTTAGGAAATTTTTCTTTCAGATCCGTGACCTGAAGGTTATCCGTGACCCATG
>Ga0126338_10000363_pt1 | contig 23493 bp, 10 predicted proteins | sample OrbCmetagenome_2_FD_92529 | JGI IMG/M metagenome (GOLD analysis project Ga0126338, IMG submission 92529) | Coral microbial communities from Petempiche,Puerto Morelos, Mexico - Orbicella C C metagenome | ecosystem: Host-associated > Invertebrates > Cnidaria > Coral | place: Petempiche,Puerto... | reverse complement strand
AGAGTTCCATAGTTTTACTATTCTGTAATAAAAAGATCTCTGACCAGCAGTGGTTTTGCACAGGGGAATATTCAGTTGTTGTGAGTTTCTTGTGGTTCTGCTTGATATTTGTTGCCTTTTGACTTATTGTGATGTCAGATAGGTCGGGGCGCAGCCCGTCATGCACTTAAAAGCAAAAACAGCGTCTCGGGAGGTAAAGCTGCTTTTTCACGGGAAGCCACCTCAAATTCTTGAGTGATGGAGTTATATGCTTAAATTTATATGTACCACTAATTATCCGAGCAGCGAAGTTCTGAACGAGTTGAAGAAAATTCCTGGCTTTTCTTGGCTTTTCAAAGAAATTTAGCTTGAAACGATATTTCGAGGAAATTTCCCCACATTTTTATGACACCGCTAGATCCAGAAGAAGTTGGCAAAACATGGAATTACCGTGAGTTCATCCGCCATGCAAAGGTCTCACCACCGGCAAGGCAAACTCGTAATAAATTTTAGAAACAAATCGTGGTTGCATTTCTGTGAAGGAGGTCTTCCAGAATTATTTTTCCCTGTAAGTTTTAGAGTCCCAAAGAATACTACATAGGCAATGAAAATGCAGCGAAGTACACCCAGTATTTTTATAACAAATAACCATGAGGGGGCTGGGATTGAATAAACAGCAACTGAATGGTTTCGTGAGCGTTCAAATTGACAACATTCTAGTTTTCTATAAAAGTAGAGAACCTAAAAACTTTTATGTTCAAAGGTGGCTTCGATAACCTTTGTTTATGAAGTTTAGGCTGTATTAGTGAATAGTATGTATTGCTGCCACTTTGCAAAACACGATTGAAACGCTGGGTGTATCCAGCTAAAGAAAGGTGTGTTTTGATTGAAAGTTCCTCACAAGTTGTTTGTGGCTGTTTGCTTAAATGGCTTAATACCCAGAACTAAAGATGTTTCTGTTTTGTTTGTGGAAAAAACTGAGCTCTCTGTTTTAATAATGTGGCAAGTACATTCTAATTCTCTGCATATGAAACTGAACTCAAGAGAACGAACCTGCTTGAAAACCTTTCGCAAATTTTAGGCATGTGACTGTATGTTATCCTTTTACATGTATATAGCGATCGATGACTGCATACTGTGTTCTCCGGCATGAATTTACAAGCAAATACATGAATCCAAATTTATCTTGTGTAAGTTACATGACAGTTTTTTCGTCAGTACATCGATCAGTCACAAAAAGTTGCGAAAATTGCGCAAACGCTGGCGACCTCCAGTTAAACGCCTAGCGAAATCAGAGTATAGGCTGGTGAATTATTTTTCGTTAACTTAACAAAAATTCAAAGAAATACCATCCTTTGTTACAGGGAATTATCGCTTAACTGGCTGTGAAATTTCAATCGAACTTTCGAGCAAACTTTCATTGAAAAATCACGGGAACAAAGAACGAAATTCGCTCATTTTGCTTGCATTACTTTTGCAGAAGACTGTATCATATACTGGTACTCAAAATAGAGCAAAGTGTGAGGGAAATTAGAAGCCTCTCTAGCCTGGACACTTGCAAATGCCACTTCAATGTGACAGCAGCATATGGTAAAATTCAATCTTTTGCTGGAAGTTACAAACCTTGGGAAAGTTTACCAATAACAGGCTTCCTGCAACTGTTAAATTAATAATTGAGCTTTTTTTCCTAAACCAAAGTCCTCTTTCTCGGTGAGCGAATTTTCCTCCTGGCTATTCTTTCCATTTTGAGCTTCAAAATAGTGTATTTATTTGAGACTGGGGAGAAATGTCACCCTTGAAAAATTAGAAGTGAACAAAGTGGGTACACTTTGTTCAACATTTTTCTTGTACAGTGTATGTGTAAATTAAAATGTATAAATCAATACTGGTGCCATTAAAGTTAACAGGAATTGAGTGGGTGGAATTTGGTCCTTTGCTATACTCGTTCATTGCTTCTGCATTCACTTGTAAAAAGTAGAAGTAGTACTTTAAATAAACCCCCAAAAATGCAAATATAAAGAGACAAGTGTGGGAAGTTTGCTAGGTACTAAAGTTTCATTGCTGAAATTCCTATAAAATGTGATTAACCATTTGAGGGTAGTTCCGAAGAGAACTGTTGTTGGTTACTGACGTTTCGACAACCTGGGCAGAAGTCATCCTCAGAGTCTTGCGACTTTAAAACATGTTTTCACTTTCTGAATGAAATTGCTCTGGATCTTCCTACAAATTTGAGACTCAGAGTGAAAGAAGATAAATGATGTCGGGCTTTTTTATTCTTTGTTTTCATTACTCTTTCTTTCTTTTGAAGGAAAGTTAAAACTTTTTAATGATAATTAACTATAGTGGGCAAAATTAAGTTCGGTAAAATGGTTTACCAAAGGACTTGTACAACAACAACAACAACAACGACAGTTACCATTGTGACATTGCTGTAAAAAAAAAATGTTTGCAACTGTTGCTAGACGAAATAGCAGCATGGGTACTAAAGCTGTATTTACTCACCGGTTTGTTATCAGGCTTGGTACTGTCGTACCCAGCAGTCAAGTCTCTAATACCTGACAGTTTATAAGGACCACATGCACTAGGATACTGGAACAAATGAAAGCAAAGCAAGATCTGTTAAATTTGAGGCCTGAGTGGACACCAAATAACTGCAATTTGCAAACGTGAGAATAGCAAGCTGGTAGAAGCTAACTGGTTTAAAAATTTCACAAAGCAAGAAGTGAACAAACATTCCAAGTTCAGTAAGCCATCTAGGCAAGTAACAGGCATCACTTCAATCCCAGAAGGTTCAAACCTCAATGAATTTAAGTAAATGACAACCAACTGAGGCTTTTTGACCAACATGTGTTTAACAAATGCTATTCAAGGCATTTGAAACTTGTCAAAGGTGATTTTATATGTTGCCAGCTATGACAGACTGTGTCAGATCAAGCGGCTAAAATTTAATTTTTATGCCAGACCCAGAGCTACTCACTTCTAGACAATAACTATAATCTATAATTGCTTTAGAAAACACCACAATCAAACAAATGTATCAGAGCAACACCTTCTTTGTAGTGTACTGTGTGTACCCCTTGTTTATTTTATTTAAATCGATTCTCAATTTAAGGGATGGTTTCATGGCTCGATGCATGTGCAAGCTGTAATCTTAGCCCATTTGGTTCAATTGCTTATGAAACAATCAGAATCAAGCTAATGATTTCAGTGACATTTTTACATGTGTGACCGTGCATGGGAAAACATACCTTAACGCTTATCCGTTAGATGGGCAAAAGCGTTAAGCACCTGTTAGTCATCCGTTAGAACGTTTTCCTTAAAAACATTAGAGGCGTTAGTGCAACCGGTAGATGTTAGCATCAAGCCGTTACAACGGAGAGTGCAACTGTTAGCAAGAGACATGTATCCGTTAGCCGTTAACATCAGACCGTTAGACAGGACAGCATAACCATTAGCAAAAACTTTGTATCCGTTAGCACGGCTAGAGAAGCCGTTAGGATCCGTCAGAATAAACTAGCATCCGTTAAACGGGTAACGATTACGTTAGAATGGCATGACACGCGTTGAAGTTGAATGTGGTAGCCTAACACAGTGTGAAACGAGGGCAGCTCTTGGCTTCCATCTAGGTCAAAACAATCATGAGAGAAGTTTGGCGATTATTATTCTTTGATGCCCTGATGATTGATAAATACAACTTGAACGAAATTCAATAAAGCCGTCATACTATAATTATTATACATGATCCAACACAAAACATGTTTTCTGCTTTCAAAAACAGAAATGACATGTAAAATCATAACGATGGTCATTCTATGAACTGTTTTATTTATTCGACAAAGTCCAGTTGTTTTGAGAGCTTGTAATTTGTTATTGTAATTCGTGAACAAACGAAAGTTAAAAATACCTTACAAATGCCATAAACGGATGAAACAAACACAGAGAAAACTCAACCGAAATGGCCATGCCATGAATAAAGATGTTCTGAGGAGTAAACACTGATCATGTGTCAAGAAATTGGTTTCAATTCACAAAGTGCGGGTTCAAAAATTTGGATAAAGTTGTTTACATCTTCCAAGATGTGAGAAATGGCCATATTCCCGCAGAAAGTGTGATGAATATTTTGATAGACTGTTGTCTGACTCTGAATCACAAGAAACCAATTTAAACCACATGTGTGACAAAAACAACTTTATCTGATGAAACCAGCGCCAACAAAATGCTCGTCGCTTTGAGACTAGCTTCGTGACTTCAAATAGTACCGCTTTTCGCATGCTCTGTCAAGAAAGCATAATCTTTCGCGAATCCACAGCTGGATAAAACAGTTACTTTTAAAAACCTCTAGACAAAGTCACTGTGTAAAACTAAGTACCAGCAACAAGTCCATTTGAGTAAAACAATAAAAAGTGTTCACCCCGACTGGCGAGTTAAAGTGTTTACACGCGGGTAACCTGAAAACACTGACCCCTGGTCCGCAGAAGCCCGCTACGGACCGGCTCCGCGGACTACCTATGGACCGGTCCACGGACTCCCCCTATGGACCCCCTCTACGGACCGCCCCCGAAAATATAATAAAAATAATAAATATATTTCAGTTACGGGTTGTCTAATAGATTACCGGTGACGGTGAAATTTCGAACTTTACATTGTGCAAATGGGCAGACCTGGATTCAGGCTCAGGTGCAATTTATATAATTACACATTGCCATTTCCTTTGCTGTGGCCATAAAGTATACGACGCATACGGGGAAGCTAATAAATAAAGATTTCACTCATGGGTTGTCTAATAGATTCAGACTCATGTCGGTGATTTTTCGAGTGTTACACTGTGCAAATGTAACAGACTTGGGTTTTTAACACCCCAGCTCCCCTCCCAAAAAAATGCCTAAAAGCTGTTTTCAGCGTAAGGAGATGCTGATGGTAAGAAGGAAAGTTCTTACCTTCCATTTGTGGCTCAATCTGGCTATGGAAGATATATTTTTAGGCCGTTTGTTCTTGTTTGAATCTGTTATTCCGCTGAGTAAATTGTGAAGCCTGGAATGAGTTCATGAACCTACGGGAGATGGGCTGAACAAAATGGCAGAGGGGAAAGAACACAAATTCCGAGGCTTCCCAGAGGCTTTCCCGTACACGTCTTTCATACACTTTATGGCCACAGCAAAGGAAATGGCAATGTGTCATTATATAAATTGCACCTGGGCCTGAATCCAGGTCTGCCCATTTGCACAATGTAATGTTCGAAATTTCGCCGTCACGAGTAATCTATTAGACAACCCGAAACTGAAATATTTGTTTATTATTTTTATTATATTTTAGGGGTGGTCCGTAGAGGGGGTCCCTGGATCGGTCCATAGGTAGTCCGCGGACCCAGTTCGTAGTGGGGGTCCACGGACCCGGTCCGTAGTGGGGGTCGGTGGACTGGGGGTCAGTGTTTTCGGGTTACCCATTTACATGCAGGTTTAGCAATGTTAAGCCTTGGTCAAACGGCACATGATAGTCAATGATAATTGACGATAGTCGGTGAAAATTCGGGGAGAATCATTCAACTATCATCGACTATCATGCGCCGTTTGACCAAGGCTTTAGGTTCGTGTCCCACATGATAATAAAGGACTTGAATTCTGAGTTTGTCTGTCTCAATGAGGAAGTGATAGTTTGTATCACTGAGTTTTGCTTTCAATGCTCACCATGGAAATAACTTTTTTAATGTTCGTCTCACCAACGACTGATGAAATCAGCACTTCGTGATTCATTTTTTTTAAAATCGTGAGTGTAAGACTGATAATGGTTTGGCATGATTATGTGTTTATAACATCGGACTGAAAGCTATGTTATTCGTTCGTTAAAAGTCCTTAGATGTAAACCGTTAGACAATCGTTAAACGCCCTTAGATGTAAACCGTTAGACAACCGTTAAACATCCTTAGATGTAGACCATTAGACAACTGTTAAATGGCTCCAGTCATCCGTTAGAACAAATTGCGCAACCGTTAGAACGTTTTCTTCATCCGTTAGGTATACTTAGTTAGCTGTTAGAATGTTAGGAGAAAGCGTTAGAACGCTTTGATCATCTGTTAGGCACAATTAGATAACCGTTAGAGCGTTAGGACAAAATGTTAGACTGCTGTGAAGGCCATTAACTATCCGTTAGCTATCCGTCCGTTAGTGACCGTTTAACGAATAAGCGTTAAGGTACGTTTTCCCGTTCACGGTCACATGTATCTTAAAAAGTTTCGTGGTAAGTCACAAAAATACTGTGATATTTCTTATTATAAATCCTTGTGTATGTACTGACTCCCAAGCACTACTCAATATGAACCAATCGATGTGAGTAGATGACTGGTGTGAGAGTCCAAAATAAATCCACTGTCTTGAATGACAAATTTGACGTTCAATACTAAATTCAACACTTTCTAGGTAAATCCGTCAATATCTTACTGAAATTATAATCAGTCTGTGATTACAAATTTGGTTGGACATACCATTTAATGTAATTTGGGTGCAAAAATAAACTTATGACTCCCTCCTTAGCCATACACGAGGTACAAATATTGCCTAAACATTCCTTTCTTGTTTATAAGTCCGGAGAGTCTATTCAAATAACACAAAAGGTGCATCTGTTTGAATTATAACTTTCAATACATTTCAAAGCAAACGTGCAAACACGATCTTCGAGACAGAAAGCTAGGTCATTTTTAGTATTTGGACTTGATATCTGACCGTGACCGCCTGTAATTTCCAGCACTGAATAAGCACAAGTAAAATTTTCAAAGACTGAAAACATTCCATGAACCCATAGGGTGAGTGCAATTCGTACTCTATGAAACACTTGAGGCTGAACAGCTAAGAGGTACCAACCCCCGCCTTTTTTTAACTCCTAAAAGGTATGAGGAGCATCCCCATACCTTTTATATGGGAGTACCCCATCCCGAGGTGTATTGACTTGTTCATTATACATTTGGAAAACAGACTATTCACAAGCTCAGGTTAATCATGAGTTGATCTGTAGGCAGTGGGCAATGCACTTGGTCTTTTCAAATACCTTCCCAAAATGCCTGAAGCTATCTGTAAACATTGTGATGTATTGCTTTCATTCTTTTTCAAAGAAATAGAGGAGAACTATCCACTCACCTGACCATTGTCAAGAGTCCTTATGCGATTAAAAATGTTCTTTATTGTAGTTGGAGAATAACACAAGTAATAAGAGTTGTTTGACACATGGACACCATACCTAAAAACGACATACACCAAACTTCATTTAACAAGAAATAACATTTAATGACAATGAAATAAAACAACTGGCACTCGTTATATGAAGCTCGATTTGTCGTATTAATTTTTGTAGAGCTCTACAACTCTACGCTTTCATCACCAGTCTCCTCCTACGTGTTGGAAAGATACATGACCTCCCACTTCATAGCTTTTACCGTAGTTGTGTATGGTTACTATGGTTACCTGCCTATTTTGTAACATTTGATTTCAGTTTGTAGCATATTCCTCACATATAACTCATATATATTTAAGTGATATTAAAGTATTATTACGGTTTACAGTGTTCTAATCGTTTTCAATTTAAAATTCTGTATTGAGTTTACCCTCTACCATCTACACTCTATGCTCTGCGGTTCTATGTACGGGCGTAGAGGCTTACAGTTATTGTAGCAAATATTAAAGCGCATGGGGAATGTTTAGTGCTATTATGGTTTACAGTATCTTAATAATCTTTTTAATGTACAATTCTGTATTGAGTTTACCCTCTACCCTCTACACTCTACGCTATATGTTCTACCATTTACATTCTACTCACTACATTCTACCAGCTACTCTCTTGAATCTACACTCTAAGTCCATCTACGTTCATGTTCTACCACTACTCTCTTTGATCTATGCTCTAGGTTCTACCATCTACCCTCTAAGCCCATCTAAGCTCTACTTTCTATGTTCTACCACTACTCTCTTTGATCTACGCTCTATGATCTATGATCTAAACTCTAAGCCCATCTGCTTGGAAGGTTATTGGAGTTTTTTAATTTTTTTTCAGTTTTTAATTTTTTAACGAAGACTAGTGAGCAGCACAAAAAGAAGACTTCTTGTAGTCGTAAGCTTTTTCGTTAATTTCCGACGAGCTCCATCTCTATCTGAGACTTCTTCAGGAAATGATTTAAGTGTGCCTAAGTTTAACTTCCCACGGAAGTGAATAACTGCTGAAACATGCTGCAAACGGACATTACAAGAAATGCCTTAATGTACATGCTATTGTGTGTTGTTATATTTTGGGGGCCATACGATTAGCGCTAACTGTATGGCCCCCAAACTAAGTTAAAAAAAAAAAAAAGATAAAAAATAAAAAAAATATTAAAAAATTAAAACATTAAAAAAAGACATATTTTTTGTTTGGAAGGGTCCCAAAGAAATCCTCTTAGAGTTTCTTAGTCATCTCTATAGCAAGAATGATCGTATCAAACGTATGTACTCGAGCGGTTTTCATTTGAGTGTTGAAAAGTAATTGGTTTTGCATAAATTACGCTACCTGATTGGCTTAAAAAAACTCGCGCTACTTTTTCATCCAACCAGAAGTAAAACCAAAACCAACTGTAACTCATTCGCACTCATTTTCCCACGCTTCGCATCAGCTACATGTAATTACTTCGAGCTTTGATTGGTTCACTAGATTGTCTGTGTCTTTTGGGATTGGCCAGAGTGACTAGTTTGGTTTTGGTTTTACGACACTCAGTTGAAAACTGCTCTATATTATTGACGAAATTAGTATTTCCTTTCTCGATTTATTTCTTTACAAAGATGCTAATTTTAGCACTCTGCAGTTTTCTACCAATCAAAAGCTGCTAAATAAGTATTTGTACGTTCCCTTTGAGTTGTTTCATCCCGTGAGCAACAAGAGGGCCTATATTAGAGGCTAGCTTGTGTGCTATGCTAGAAATAGCTCCACGTATAAAGCCTTTAGCAAAATGCGAGAAATTCTGGAAGCGCCTCCGGCTTCACGGTTATCCAGTTGGGTTTTAGAATGGTAGTCTTTAAATCTACATTTAACTGTAGTTATGCTAACTGATGTGAAGGACATTTTGTTATAGTGTGCTTAAAAAGTGCGAATACTTAGGTCACGTGACTTTGAACGCTTAGTGGATGTTTTGCAACCATGTGGAGATGTTGTTTACTAGTTTTTAGGGTCATAATTCGTCATAGAGATTGCTGTTCATTTCAAGTTCGAATAAATGGTTAAACCTAGAACCACTAACATCAAGCTGGTTATCCAGAGACATTTACAAGACTTAGACTGTATTGTCAGTTATAAATCTACTACCACTTTAGCACATCTATGCAAAGAGTATGTTTTTTGGCGGCCATACGATTAGCGCTAATCGTATGGCCCCCAAAATATAACAACACACAATAACATATGCATTAAGGCATTTCTTGTAACATGTGTTTACAGCATGTTTCAGCAGTTATTCACTTCCATGGGAAGTTAAACTAAGGCAAGCTAATGTGCAATATATGCTGTTCAATGCTAGTTGTAATTATTAACTGAAGAAGTCTCAGACAGAGACGAAACGCGTTGGAAATAAATGAAAAAGCTTACCACTACAAGAAGTCTTCTTTTTGTCCTGCTCACTAGTCTTCATTAAAAAATTAGGAAATTAAAAAAAAAAAATTAGAAAATTCCAATAACCTTCCAAGCAGATGGGCTTAGAGGGTAGATCGTAGATCGTAGAGCATAGATTGAAGAGAGTAGCTGGTAGAACGTAGAGAGTAGAGTGTAGATGGGCTTAGAAGGTAGATGGTAGAGCGTAGAGTGTAGATCGAAGAGAGTAGCTGGTAGGACGTAGAGTGCAGATGAACTTAGATGGTAGATGGTAGATCGTTGAGCGAAGAGCATAGATTGAAGAGAGTAGCTGGTAGAAAGTAGTGAGTAGAATGTAGTAGAACATATAGCGTAGAGCGTAGAGGGTAGAGGGTAGAGGGTAAACTCAATACAGAATTTTAGATTGAAAACAATTATTAAAACGCTGCAATCCGTAATAACCCTCAACATTCCCTAAGCGATATAACATTTGCTACAATACGCCACTACACCTCCATGGTGTACGCATATCCGAGAGAAACAGAGCTTAAACATTCAAAACACTACTGGAGAGTCGTAGAGCTCTACGAAAATTTCTACGCCTAATCGAGCTTCATAAAACGGGCTGGGTATAAATAAAAACACATGACCTAGCCGATGTGAAAATACTCAGTTTTGATGCAGTGTAACTGGTTCATAAATTCTGAAAAGTGATTGGTTATTTGTTGTCAAGTTTGATCGAAAAAGAGTACAAAAAGAATAATTATTTCAGTTCAACAAATTGAAAATTTGATTAGAAAATCTTAAAAATTCAAAGAGCTCAGATTTTATTTGATATAAATGAAAAAAAATACTTTATTTTTTCTCAGCTCATGAGCGGGCAGAATTCAACAAATCCTGCATTCTGATTGGTTCCAGGAATGGCAGAATTTTCCCATCCGGCCTGCCACAGCAGGCAGAATCTGTCGTGTTGATCTATCTTTGTGAATGAATTAGTGGTAATCTTCAATCTTTTACCTTTTTCACACATCCAATTATAAAGAAAGTACGGCTTCTTGTCTGATCAGCAAAGCAAGTATAATCGGATTCTCATTTTCATCCCTATTATTTTGTTCTTTATTTCCCCAGGGGATATCAGTGATTTTTTCTTTCTTTGTTGCTTTTTGAGAGAAAAAAAATCCAACGTAGAGTCATAAATTGTATACCACAAGGACAGCACCACATCTCGTCTGCTCAACAAAGTTGAGCCCTGTTTGGTGGGGTTCATGCTTGGATGGGTGACCAAATATGAAAACCCCGTGTGGTAATAACAGTACTTCTTTCTTGTATTTTTTTTCCCTTCCCTCTCCAAGGCGATATAAGTGACTGTTGAACTCCCAGTCTTGTGCAATGTCTTTTTTTTTCTATTTATCAACTATTTAGTTCAAATCATTCCACCATGTCTGTATTCATCTTTGAAGCATTTATTCACAATACTGTATAAAAGATAGCAAAATACTTCGTTCAAATTCTCCTCAATTCTCTTGTCTGTTGATTGTCCAACACTTTTAATCACAGCTTGAATCAAAATTCGAAAATTCATACAGCGCATCAATTTTGTGATTTTCAATATCTCCTCAGTTTTTGACAATCAAGTACGCTTAAACCTGTATAAGCGAACAACTTTGGGAAATGAGCTATTTATATAATTAGCTTCTATCTATAAAAACACTTGTTCGAAAGTCTATTCAATGTAGGTCATTTCTGCCGTAAGATATTTAGTACTTGCGTCAGAAATTCAAAGAATATGTAACTTGACACAGCGTGATGTTCGAAACCCAGGCAGAATATTTTTTCACCTCTCTCCACCAACATCCAACTTGAACAATATTATTTTTATATTTATTTTCACTTTTTAAAACTCAACTGAGGTTGTACAATCGCTAGTAATAAAATGGTAGAAAGCAATGACATTTTGTTGTCAATTTATTGTCTCAGCCTGTTTAGGCCTTTGGTTTGACCCATAGGCATCCACTAGTCTCATGGGTTTTTTTAGCATCATTCCACCATAATTCAGTGGCAGGCATGAGAATTGCTTGCTTCATGTAAGTGGACATTCTCTATGCACATCGACTCACAGCCTGAGATGAATTTGTTTCTACCTGTTTTATCAAACTCTTTGCTGTAAGAACAGAACATCATTCCATCCTCTGCTGACAATTAACCACGGGCAACCATCTTTCCATTTCTCATTGAACTTGAATATTCGTGCATGTAGTTTATTCCGTATTGTCGTCGGTGTTTCGAAATTCTCTTCTACCTGCATTTCTTCAACTTCCGCTTGTTTAGCACACTGTTTACGCGTTAGAAAATTATCCATATTGCGAACTGAAATACTGAACTCATTCACGCTTGATCGGCGAAGAAATGTGGAAGTATAAAGCAAGTCACATTTGCCGTCTTTGTCATGCACGCTGCAAAGATTGTATCATCTCGCTTTTATTGAGTAGAGTCTGGTAACTACCGTGTGAGAACTGCATGAGTGAGCATGACTGCAGGTGGAAGATGGATGAAAATATTCTTCAAATCAATAATTTCTGAATTCTTGCCTGTCGCCAGTGACAGGCATCAATAATTTTTTACCTGTCACCTTCTAAAATTACCTGAAATCAATAGGTAGACTGGCAACATTTCGACCCTGTCTCAGTGTCTATCTCCACCTATCTTATTCAGGAGGTACAGAAATTCTCATTGTCGCTTCATGCAATGAAACTGGATATAAGCTCTTGCCTCACAGGCCACTTTCAGTTTAACTAGAGAGACAATCTAGCGAGACAATCTATGTTGATAGTGCAGACTGTAATTGATAGCTCTGACACGGTAGTCCCATAAGTACACACCCCTTCTCGGCTAACTTCCGGTTTGTATCTACCTGGGTAGTCTGCTAGGGCTTTTCCCTTTAGCAGTGAGTATGTTTCAGGGTTGTATTTTCATTCAAGGTCCGAAAATTATGTACAATTACTGTTCGTCACGACAGCTTTTAAATTTTACTCTGGTGTCTTACGATGATTTTCGTTCATTTTAAATTCAATAATACGTTGAACAAATGTGACAATTTAGCTCTTCGCACCAACTTTGTAACTTGATACTTTTGTTTTCCTTGCAAAGGTATGTAACATGAAACTCTTGTTTTCTCCAAAACACATGGAAGATGGGCTTGTTTTGGGGATATATGAAAGAAAGTTAAATATCTGACAAAGAAATGGAAGAGAAACAATTTTTTTTTTTCAAAACGCAGACTTTTTTTATCACAGATGAACAAGAACTAATTCAATTATCAGATAGTCACGGAATACCACTTTCTTTTCCTGTTGCCACCTTTGTTGTTACAATAAAACAATTCAAAATTAATACACAACAATATACACTGATACCACTGGGAAGCATTTCAATGAGAAGTATTGAAGGTAAACAGCGCCACTTGGCCGATATTATCCTGCATTGATGAACTAGTCTCCTCAAAGACTGATTAAATTAATGTGTGCTTTCATTAGGTGCCACGGAGTCTGCAGCAATATTTGAGCACTTTCCAGGTTTCTTTTGTCACAAATTTACAATTTGCAGAATATTAAAGCCACTAACTCGGAAACTTTTTGGTCTCTCTTACAGACGCCGTTGAGCAAGAAATAAATAAGCCGCTAATGAGAAACTTCACATTTCTCTTCTTTATTTAAGCCCTGAAAAACATACTATTGTAGTTTGAAAACAGCAGATGATATTTGTTGAACCAACCTGTGGTTAATTCTAAAAGATACGTTTAACTTTTGCACTAAAAAGGGACAAGTGGCGCCACCTAGTACCTGACATTACATGACATAAAAAACCACGTGGAAACATAGTATATAACACTTACGATGCTAGAGCGCATGCCTCTTACATGTTGGTTCTACCATAAGGAAAACTACTCAAAATTTGTGTGTTACTCTGTATGCAATGTATCCTCCACCTAATGTACAGAAGACACGAACGCTAACTATTCTGCGCATGCGTTTAGACCAAATTGGTTTTGTTCTTAAGAGAATAGTACCACAAAGGAGAGCAAGGGGTTACTTGAAAAAAAAATATAGCTTTGTGATGTTTACTCCTAACTGGCGAGCGCGTAGATATAACACGTTCTATGTAGGGTACACGTGTACCTTTCCCAGCTCACCCCACCATTTCCTTGTCTCTAGATTAATTAATTAATTGAAATTAATCAGTTAAACAAACATTAAAGTTTACACCTTAACGCTTTAGTTCCTTATTACCTTAGCAGCAGGCAGCCCCCAAAACCATCCCAATAGTGCATTCTGCACTAAAAATGGACTAGTATACCAGTCAATACAACTGTTACATGTATGCAATACTCCAAACCTGTGGTACAACTTGTGAAGTTGCTCTGTTAAAGTAAGCCCTTGGCGATTAAGATAGGATGCCATCTCTGCCATGACCACTGCAGCACTTATCCCATCTTTATCAAACACATTAGTTCCAAACATAAATCCTAACAATAAAATGCACAACCTTAAGTGAGATTACCAACAACTTTATTTGTACCCAGCACTTGACATTTTAGTCAAGCTAATAATAATTTATTTTACCAAAGAGTAAAGAGAGTGCTGGCTACCCTAAATAACCACAAGGGGCTAGAAAAAAAAAAAAACAAAACAAAAAAAACAGCAGCTATACTTATGCACAGTATGCCTTTACTTCTCACCTATTGCTTCTTCAAAAGAAAAGAGGACTGTTTTCCCTTGAGCCATAAGATCAGAAGCAAGATTACCCATCCATTTAAAGCCTGTCAGGGTTTCCTGCAGTAGAAATTTGACATTGTTTGTGTATAAAACATTATTATAGGACTTTGGTATTTCTTCAACTCTGAAATGAGTATGCTGAGATGATTGTTACACGATGTTTTAGAGTGTATTACAGCCCCACTAGGACTGCAACGATACAATTTCTCACAATACGATACATATCTCGATACAAGTGTCACGATACGATACATCATTACATACAACTGACAGGCAAAGAAGAGCTGTGAAGACCAGACAAACCATGTGTTTTGTCCGTGGGTGCACAAGACTGTGTCAGCTGACAATTAATTAGAACTGTGCCTGCTTTTGTGCCGACATCTCGAGAGATATATGTGACTGGAAGCATGCAAAGCAATATGAAGCAAAGATGGAATTTTTTGTCCCTTTCCCGGGTCCCTTTGTTTAATAATTAGCATAAGCTCTGAAAGGACTTGAACTTGGGTAAGGAGTCGTAAAAGACAGTTATTTCTGAATGTTGAATTTTTTATACATAAAGAATCACAATATCATAATGTCGCGATATCTTGTCCTAATATTGATATTCATATTGTGACAAAAAATATCGCAATTCGCCAGTGCATTGGTGTATGTTGCAGCACTAGCACCCACAGTTGTTTGGCAAGTTTTTGAAAGAAATAAAGATTACTGTTTGGACAAAAGTGAAAAGTTGCATTCCCCATGAAATCCTTTCTGCCCTGTTTTTTAAAGTTAAATTGATGGATAAACAAGTTGTTAATCATGAATGCCAGCTTTATTTGAATGTCCTTGGTGTAATCATTTTTTGTACACTTGAGAACTGCTGGCTAAGAAAGGATGGTATTAGAATACTAACCAAACTGAAGATGAACTATGTACTCCCCAAACAGGTGAGAAACTGGTGATTTGAACTCACCAGCAAGTGGTAATTGAAGGCTTTAGTGCAAAAAGGGCATATATCGCTTTTTGGGCCGATTTTTATTCTTTTACAGGATTGAGCTAATTTTTGGCAGACTGACTTGTTTTGACATGAAAAGCATCGTTGCGTAATGGTTTTTGTTGATTTGTGCTTCGTTTTCGAGAAATAACGTCTGCAAAAAAAACTCACTTTTCCAAGCGCCACCATCTCAAAACAAGTCAGTCTGCCAAAAATTAGCTCGATCCTGAAAAAAATGAAAATCGGTCCAAAAAGCGATATACACCCTTTTCGCACGAAAGCCTTCAATTATTAACACTGCTGCATTTTTCTTTATTCACTTGGCAATAGTAAGAAATTAAAAAAATGTATACCGCATACAGTTGGACCCTGCTAATTCATACTTGGTGATTTCAAATTCCCCAAATTTCGAACTCAAAACCATTTCCCTTCCATTTGCTCTTCAGCCATTTACTATAAGCTATTTTGAACTCCTTCTAGTTTGAACTATTTTTCGTTTCCCCCGAGAGTTTGAAATAGCGGGCTTCAACTGTACATGTTTTAAGATTCATGCACATATTTGTTAAACACATTTTTATTCCTGGATAGCCAGGCAGGATTTCTTTGACTAGGGGCAGATTGAAAAATTGTCCCTGCTTCCAGAACCAATCAGATCCTAGGTTTTGCTGTGTTCTGCCTGTTCATGCTCTGAGGAAACCTAATTATTGCTACAGAGCGAGCATAGCAAGCGAGCAGCAACATAAGCAGGATTTAAGAAGAATATATAGAAGGGGGGATGAATTCTCGAATTCATCACTTTTTACCAGAATGCAGTGCATTTAACCAGAGTGCATGCACCAATTTTTACCAGAGGGCATTGCCCCACGAACAACACGAGGATGTCAAACCGTCGAGCCGTCATCCTTATTCACATGGATTCCAGTGAGAAAGTTTGCTCTGATTGACCTGTAAAACGATGTGAAGGAGATCGTGCTTGACTTTCACAACTCTCGCTTTTGTTCCTAATGCAGTATGTAAAAGTTTGTAAATCTGGATGATTAATTGTGACATCTTAATTTTAAACTTAGTATGTCATTTCTTGGTAGTCTTGCCTCCTTGGTTGAATCCTTAAATCAAGAGAAATCGTCGTTACTAAAGCTTGTTGAGTAATTAAAACAAACGAAAACTGTAGAACATGCTAATTTCATATATGCTGCGATCTGTTCCTTTTCATCCACACATGAATTCAAGCTAAAGCTTTAGTATTTTCACGCATTGTGATAGAGGCGTCCTCAACATAGTCTGTCACAGTCCTAGAGACATTTAATGCGTACCAGCACAGAATTTAAAAGTTAGACTTCTGCTCCTACAATTTCCACATCTTTCGACTTTCACCATCTGGTAAAGGGGAGGTTGATGTCCATCCTTTTGTAACATTACTAAGAGACCTCTGGCGCCAGTCTCTTCATGGTTGAAACCATGTGTGTTGTTGTTGTAAGTCAAGGATTGGGTTGGCCATTATCCGTAGTTGTTTTGCAGAGACGCTGTACCCATTTATAACAGGAAATAAAGAGTTGTTTAGCTGTTAAACTGGTGGCAGTGGTGGGATTCAACGATATGGCCTCAAAAGAAATGCTGGAGGATGTTGTCGAATGGCTAACTGAGCAGTTGACGGTGACGACTGCATCCTTGAAGTCGATGAGCGAAGAATTTCGACAAGCACTGGAGAAACTTGAAACCCTGGAGAAAGAACACAAACGATTTGTTCACCAGGTCAGCGAACTGAAGGAAAAAGAGTCCAAGCTAATCCTTGACAGGAACGAAGCAAGAGAATTGGTGAAGAAATTGCTAGAGAAGGTATCGCAGATGGAAAGCAAGCAGCTGACCCTTAATAGTCAGTCGGCAAAGTTGACGAGTGAAACCCAAAAAAGTTTTGAGTAGAGGCAACGACACGGACTTCCAAGCGTTTTTGGATCAGTTTGAGGTATGTGCGAAGGTGAACGACTGGAACGAAGAAGAAAAAGCAAATCAGCTGATTTTGTGCATGAAGGAGAAGGCACTCTCCAACTCTCATCGGAAGACAAGAACTCTTACCAGCGCATGGTCAAAGGTCTACGTGGAATGCATCAGGTCCCTGAAGTTGTCAAAGCTATGCTCAAGGCTCGAGGAAGAAAGGTGGGAGAAACTTTGTTAGATTTGAATATTGATATTAAACGTCTGTGTGGAAAGGCCTACCCTAGCTTGAGCACAGCTAGCTTGGAGCAAACTTGTATAGATCATTTCACTGATGCACTTGGGGCAACACTGGCAAAGGATGGAATTCGCTCTAAGCCTTTGACATTAGATAAGGCCCTATCAGAAGCTCTGGAGCTTGAAGCATTAGAACTCAGAGTGATTAGGATGAGGGAGAGGGTTGTGAACAAAGTGTCAACCCATGGGGGCGAAGCCAACCAAGTACAAAACTTACCCTTGCCAGGATGTGCCCCAGGGCTCTCAACTATGATTGCGTCAGCTACAGCAAAAGCAGCAAAGCAGCAGCTGAGGCAGTGGTTAATGCTATACCTTTGAGTGGTGGTCAGGGAAACAGGTCTCCCCAGTTCAGACAAGCCAATGGCTGGGGTAGGGGGTGTTGGTCACGTGGGTCTACATATCATTTCCAAAGGAACTGTCCCCAAAGGAACTGTCCCCAGGGAAACTTCTGCAGGGCGGGGACAGATCGTAAACGTAAGTCGCTTCCCGCTCGGAGACCAAGTACCAGTGATACGCATAAGCTCCATCCAACCTAACGTATTGTTAGTTGACTGCAAGATCAAAGGGGTCCCTGTAAGAGCAACGGTAGACTCTGGTAACCCAATTTACATATTGAGCAATGCCGTGTTCAACTATATTGGCTTAGGCAATACCCTGGGGAGGGTCAGCTCCAAGGTTGTGGGTGCCAAGGGTTCACAGCTGAACATCCTAGGAACTGTGGAGCTAGACATAGCCGTTGAGGGGATAAAAGCTAAACAGCTATTCTATATTTGTGATAGTCTCAAGCAGAGCGCCCTACTTGGAATGGACTTTTTAAGGGACAATGGGTGTGTTATCGATTTTAATGGGGGAACCCTTCATGCCGGGAATATGCAGGTGAAACTGAAAGATGAATCGAGTTGGGAAGTGCACAGAGTGTCCCTGGTAGACACTGTTACCATTTTGCCGGACCAGAAAGTTGATCTTGTTTGCGAGGTTAAAGGGGCAAATTTGGAGGGAATTCAGGGAGTTCTGGAACCTATGGATAAGATCTTCCAACGGTTCCCAATCACGGTGTCCAGTACCCTATCCTTAGTGAATAACAGATTTGTACCAGTCTGTTTCTATAACTATTGTGACCGACTGGTCATCATCTACAAGGACACAAGTGGGAGGGAGTTCTGTCCAGTCGTAGAGAGGGGCCAAACAATACCCATGGCATGCAACTACAGGTTTGAGACTATACTTGATGACAGTGATATGGGGACACTCAACTGCAATGTGCATTTGAAGCAGAACCAAGTTGGGATACAGTTGATGAGATGAGAAAATTATTCCCAATAGACAATGACCAGATAACAGAAGATCAGAAGGTGAACGTGTGGAGAATCATGGCCAAGCATTCTAAAGCAGTATCAAGGGGACCACACGACATTGGCCACTGCACTAAGGTGCAACTTCGAATCAACACTGGATCTGTACCCCCTTCAAGACTTCCCAGCACCACTTCTCACCACCACATCGCTACTTGAGAGAGATGTGATAGAGCCATCCACTAGCCCTTGGAGCACTCAAGTTGTTCTAACTTCTAAAAAGGATGGCTCATACTGTTACTGTGTTGATTTCTGCAGGCTAAATAGTGTCACTGTCAAGGAACATTACCCTGTTCCAAGGGTGGAGGACACGATTGATACTCTTGCTGGAGAGATATTTTTTTCAACCTTGGACTTAATCTTGGCTTATCATGCATTTGAAATTTATCCAGATGACAGAGAGAAAACAGCATTCTCTAACAAGCAAGGACACCGGCAGTGGAAGCAAGTTCCATTTGGGCTTTGTAATGCAGCGCCATTTTTTGTGTGCCAGATTGCTAGTTTGTTAGCTGGAATGACATGGGAAGAACTTTTGGTGTTCCTTGATGATGTCTTAGTTTTTAGTCCCACCTTTGCCAAGCACTGTGAGTTGTTGGATCATGCTCTCACCCTCATTGAGGAAGCTGGATTGAAAGTGAAGCCAGAGAAATGTCGTGTCCTGCTACAATGTGCACTTTTTGTTGGCCACATCTTGTCCACGCAAGGAGTGTCTACAGACCCTGAAAAGGTTTCTGCAGTGAAATGCTGGCCACCACCAACCAATGTGTCTCAGTTGCATGTTTTTCTGGGAAAGATTGGTTACTACAGAAAGTTCATATCAGATTTTGCAACTCTTGCAGCCCCCCTCTTCCAATTCGAGGAAAGGGACGGAACTTTGTGTGGTCTAATGACTGCCAGAAATCGTTTGATACCCTGAAGCAAGCCCTATGTGAAGCCCTTGTACTCACCTTTCCCCGATTTGACCTTCCATTTGTACTAGACACTGACGCTAGTGCAATTGGCATTGCTGCTGTGTTATCTCAAATGCAAGATGGCGAAGAGCGTCCAATCGCAATACTGCCAAGGCCCTGACGAAATCGCAGAGAAAGTGGGCACCAACCAAGATTGAGGTGTATGCGCTAGTGTTCGGGACAGAAGCATTCTACCCTTACCTGATCAGCAAACAGTTTGTTGCTTGGTTGGATCACCGATCATTGGTGTGGCTTCAGACCTTTGAGCAACCCAAGCTGCAGGAAGCTAGATGGGTTGAGTACCTATGACAGTTTGACATGAACATAGAACACCGGGCTGGTCGTCTACACGCCAATGCCAATGGCCTTTCTCAATCGACCTCGGCCAGAAAACCATGTGGCTGACATGCTGGAGGAAACAGAGAATTCCCCTGCATCAGTGATTGTTGGACAGACTACCAGAAGTGATGCCACAACTTCTGTTGAGGGTTTCAGGTCAGAATGCAAACAAACACCTCTGCCATGGTCTAGTGATCATCTTAGAACAGAGCAACCCAAAGACAAGCACCTGAATGCCGCACTGCAGTGGCTGAAAGCAGGCAAGAGACCCTAGAGAGACCCGCCTTTTGCGAAGAAGCAGCGTGAAATCCTTGACGGGGCTCAGTCACGGTATTTTGAGTTATTTTGGCCACATACAAAATTACCTTTAAATGGTAGGAAACCTGAAAATAACAGTTTAATAAGACAGAAAAACACCAAGGAGATAATTATGTAATGATAAACCATAAAGGAACAAGGATGGCTATGGATGGAGAAGATTGACATGGATTACAAATGACGAATTTGAAAAATTGAGGCTTAACGTTTCAATATGCGCAAACCGTGACTGAGCTCCTTTAAGGGGGTACAGGAGTGAGTGGAGAATAATCTGGAGGCCAGTCTACGTCACCAGAAAGATGTCTACGATGCACGCTGCAAGCAGAAATCAAGACCGTACAAAGTTGGTGATCTGGTATGGTTGCAGGAGACGGCCATTCCCCGGTGGGTGCACCGGAAGTTCTATCGTCCCTGGTCTGGACCTTGGCGGGTCGTCAAGGTCATATCAGATGTCACCTACAGAATACAGTGTGAGGAAGTTGCTCCCTTGCGGGCGAGGTGTAATGGCAAGTCTTGTGTGTTCTAATATGTTAAAGAAAATACACATGTGATTGACATTCAATTCACTGAAATTGTTTTGACAATGCACAAGAAAGCTGGTAAGGACGGTTGAGCTTGACTTGAAAGTGCACTTCAGCTCTTTTGAAAAAGATGTGTTGACACGACTACAAAATAGGCCACTTAACTTGAAACTAGAAGCAATCACAGCTTATCAAGTCTGTTCAAGTTAACAGTACACTAGTATACCTAACTGGTAGAAAATGCTGCTGAAGGAAAGGAGGATGTACCTTTACGTATAACCCAATGACTATCCTTGTATTATGAGTGTTGATGCTGAGCAGGGTTTTTTTCAGACAGAACTCAGGATTGTCGGTAAAAGCAACAACAGCAACAAACTGTGTTTATATATATATTTAACCACAGCAAAACCTGTATTAAGCAGACCCCATATTAAAAGTGGACACCAGCTTGAGTCCCAAAATTGTTTCCCACATTTACTGTAAAATAAATGTGCTTTTGGCGGACACCCCTGTTAAGGGGATGCGGACAACAACCTTAAGCCATTTTGTTTCACAAAACCTGTATTAATTGGACACTTCAAGGGCATTTTAATTCTAAAAACTCAGCTCAGACCACTTTAACATTGTTCAGCCATGCTGGGTGAGATGAAATTCAAAAACTTTGCTTGCCCTTCAGGTAAGCTGTAATTTCATCTTCCTAGCCCAAATCTCTGAGGAGCTAGCCCAAAATTACTTTAGTTAATAAAGATAATTAAATCAATTTAATATGCAAAAATAATGTTAATCAATAATATGGAGCTTAGATGAACTAATTCTCTTTGATTTCCCTTTTGAATTAAACCTTATACAATAACACATTTAGCACACTCAATGAGTGGTTCCAGAAAATGTCCATATCCCCCACGGTGTTTTTTTCCCAGTTTGACTCCCACCCCCGCGATTTTCCATTATAGGGGGCTTCACGGTACTCCCCACCATCTGCTGGAATTTCCATGATTTTTCTACTTGGGTCCCCCTACCCGATGGAAATTCCATATCCATAAATAACAAGACTAAAGTCATTTATTTTAATCTCCTAGGCATATTTTTTTCACACAATGTACGCTTTTTTATCCTACATCATTTATAAGGATATTTACTACATCAGGATCAAAACTGCTGGGTAATGAAAGATTAAGGCTCTAAGATTTAATTTTCCAAGAAATGACCGTGTAAAATTCTAGAGTGACATAAATTCATGTCACGTTAAAAATGAGTTTAAACTAACAACTGGCTTAGAAGTGCTTCACTCCCAAATGGCATAGCAGCTGACTTTTTCTTCACTGAAAGAAGTTTTCATACGAGAATCTAAGAAAGAACTGAAAATTTAGTGTAAGCTCTTTTAAATAACCCAGTCAAAGTTTTAATTTATGCATACTCAAAACAACATATTGAATTACTTAACACAAGCAGACTTAGGGTGCCTTTCTTCAAGAAAATCCAAGATTGGATTCTTAAATCCGAAAAGGATTTTGTGTTTCTTTTCTAAACAGATTAATCCAAGATCTCTTAGATCATGGTGCGTCAAAGGAACCGAAGAATCCACTCTGGGCAAAGATTCTTCTCCTTTGAGCGACATGATCCGAGTGATCTTGGATTGATCTGTCTAGTAAAGAAACGCAAAATCCGTTTTCGGATTAGAAAATCCAATCTTGGATTTTCTTAAAGAAACACATCCTTAGTGTTATAACGGGAAAGTAAAGCCGTCATGCAACATGTTTTTCACAATACCTGTTTGCCAAATATCGCTGAAATTTTTCTTTTTTCTTTTTTTTCTTTTCTTTTCTTTTAATTAATTGCTACTTACACTACTTACAAAAGAACTTATTACTTACGCCACTTATGATACTAACACTTACTCTATACAATACGCATACTCGCTCTACTAACAATGCTAATACTTACACTGCTTACAATACAACATAATTAGATTACTTGCACTACTTACAATTCTAGCACAGCAAGATCATACCAGTTTACTCCTGTCAGTGATGTAAATACGGAATTGCGAATTACAGAAATATCCATGGTATATATGCGCCTTGTTTCTTTTCCTTTCACTTTTATTTTCGTTTTCAGGAGACTAGGGTCAAGCTGTCAAGAGACTGCAAAAGTGGCAACAGAGGCTCCCACTTTTTTAAAACGATTGTAGTTGTATTTTTTTCCATTTCATAGATATGTTTAAAATACAGTAAGAAATCATTTAGTTTTGGAGAACATTTTTTCTGTCTAAATAGCAAAATGTAATATTTAACATTTAAGCAGCAGAAGTTAATTTGGAGTTTATGTTTAGAGCTATCTGGCCTTAGACCCAGTGCCGTATCAGGCTCTAAGGGTGTCTCTTTGGCAATGACTTGGCAAGACTGTAGCCATACTTTAAAATTGGTCCAAAAATATTGAGTTTTTGGGCAAGCCCAAAATAAATGTGCAAGTTTCTCTGTT